>Ga0209958_1000272_pt1 | contig 137443 bp, 119 predicted proteins | sample ThiBio_inoc_plan_FD_183942 | JGI IMG/M metagenome (GOLD analysis project Ga0209958, IMG submission 183942) | Wastewater bioreactor microbial communities from Cape Town, South Africa - Thiocy_inoc_plan (SPAdes) | ecosystem: Engineered > Bioremediation > Thiocyanate > Unclassified | place: South... | reverse complement strand
TCGGTGTTCTGATTTTGATTTTTAGCAACGTCAGTGACCGCAATAAGCCTGCAGCGATGAAATATTCTGATTTCGTTGCAGCGGTGAATGCTGGGCAAATTAAACAAGTCACAATTGACGGTTTAAATATTAATGGTGAAAAAACCAATGGTTCTTCATTTGAGACGGTTCGTCCACAAGTCGAAGACACTGAGTTGCTACCAAGCTTAAATAAACAAAATGTAGTGGTTGAGGGCACAGCGCCACAACGTCAAGGCATTTTGATGCAACTTCTCATTGCGAGTTTCCCAGTATTGCTCATCATCTTATTATTCATGTTCTTCATGCGTAATATGGGCGGTGGTGCTGGTGGCAAAAACGGTCCTATGAGTTTTGGTAAGTCAAAAGCAAAAATGTTATCTGAAGATCAAATCAAGTTAACATTTAGTGACGTCGCGGGTTGTGACGAAGCAAAACAAGAAGTGGTTGAAATCGTTGATTTCTTAAAAGACCCAGCCAAATTCAAACGCTTAGGTGCAACCATTCCTCGTGGTGTATTGATGGTTGGTCCTCCAGGTACAGGTAAAACATTATTGGCGAAAGCAATCGCGGGCGAAGCTAAAGTTCCATTCTTTAGCATCTCGGGTTCTGACTTCGTTGAAATGTTTGTCGGTGTCGGTGCTTCACGTGTCCGTGACATGTTTGAACAAGCAAAACGTCATGCGCCATGTATCATCTTTATTGATGAGATTGATGCAGTCGGTCGTCATCGTGGTTCTGGTACAGGGGGTGGTCATGATGAGCGTGAACAAACCTTGAACCAAATGCTTGTTGAAATGGACGGTTTTGAAGGCAATGAAGGCGTGATCGTGATTGCTGCAACCAACCGTGTAGATGTATTGGATAAAGCCTTGCTTCGTCCAGGTCGTTTTGACCGTCAAGTGATGGTGGGTTTACCTGACATCCGTGGTCGTGAGCAAATCTTGAATGTTCACTTGAAGAAATTACCTTCAGTGACCGGTGTGGATCTTAAAGTACTTGCACGTGGTACACCTGGTTTCTCTGGTGCGCAATTGGCAAACTTGGTCAACGAAGCTGCATTGTTTGCTGCTCGCCGTAATAAAAACACGGTGGATATGCATGACTTTGAAGATGCGAAAGACAAGATTTACATGGGCCCTGAACGTAAATCGATGGTGATTCGTGAAGAAGAACGTCGTGCAACGGCTTACCATGAAGCGGGACATGCGATTGTTGCTGAAATTTTGCCGGGTACAGACCCTGTGCATAAAGTAACGATCATGCCACGTGGTTGGGCATTAGGTGTGACTTGGCAATTGCCTGAGCAAGACCAGACCAGCCATTATAAAGATAAGATGTTGAATGAACTTTCAATCTTGTTTGGTGGTCGTATTGCAGAAGAAGTATTCATCAACCAAATGTCGACAGGTGCATCTAACGACTTTGAACGTGCAACCAAAATGGCGCGTGCAATGGTGACCAAGTATGGTATGTCAGATAAGCTTGGTGTGATGGTGTATGAAGACGAAAACCAAAATGGTTTCTTCGGTAATGTCGGTAGCCGTACCATTTCTGAAGCGACTCAGCAAAAGGTAGATGAAGAAGTTCGTCGTATCTTAGATGAACAGTACAAAGTTGCACGTGATATCTTGGAAAATAACAAAGATATCGCACATGCCATGGTGAAAGCATTGATGGATTGGGAGACAATCGATCGTGACCAAATCCGTGACATTATGGAAGGGCGTGAACCGCAACCACCTAAAGTTTATGTTGCTGATAATCCAGTGGCTGCATTTGAACCGCCGAAAGATGGTCCATCAACGCCACCACCATTACCAGCAATGGGCTAATTAAAGATAAAATAAAAAGAGCGACTTCGGTCGCTCTTTTTTTGTCTCGATTTTGACCTAAACTGAAAATAAATCAGCTATGCCGCAATCTCTGTCTTGTTAAAATAAGCAAATTCCAATGTGGAGCGTTTTGATGCAATTGATGCCCTTAGCACAATGTCAGTTACCGTGTGGCCGTTTTAAATTAGACCTCTCCCAACCCCAAGTGATGGGAATTTTAAACGTCACGCCAGATTCATTTAGTGATGGTGGGCAACATCATCAAAAAGACCAAGCCATTCAACATGCGTTGCAGATGATGCAAGATGGTGCCAGCATTATTGATATCGGTGGTGAGTCGACTCGTCCAAATGCTTCAGCAGTTGCATTGGAAGAAGAAATTCGTCGTGTGATTCCTGTGGTTGAAGCATTGTCTAGATACGATGTGATCATCTCGATTGATACCAGCCAGCCAGAAGTGATGCGTGCAGCTGTTCAGGCAGGAGCGCATATCTGGAATGATGTCCGTGCATTGACTCGGCCTCAGGCATTAGAAACGGCTGCAGAATTAAATATCCCTGTAGTCTTAATGCATATGCGTGGTGAACCCACCAATATGAACCAGTTGGATCAATATCAGGATGTGACTGAAGAGGTCATTCAGGAGTTACAACAACGCTTAGATCAAGCGATTGTAGTCGGAATAAGAAAAGAAAATATCATCGTTGACCCTGGCTTTGGTTTTGCTAAAAATGCACAGCAAAACTTTCAATTGCTGAATGAGTTCTGGAAACTCAATCGAATGGGCTATCCGATCTTATCGGGTCTATCACGGAAACGTTTTATTGGTGAAGCCTTAGATGGCGCGCCTGCACAGGAACGTGCTGTGGGGAGTGTAATGGGACATTTGTTGAGTATTCAGCAAGGGGCCAGTATTGTACGGGCGCATGATGTTAAAGCCACCAGTGATGCGATTAAAGTCTGGAATAGGATGCAAGCTTATTAAGCTTGTATCCGTCAATAGGGCTCAAGGGCTCTATTGACTTGCTGAATCAGATTAAATATAACAAATGTATAATGAAGATGAGTGATATTAAAAATGGAAAATAAAACAATTACATATAAAAGTTTATGGGTGTTTGCCCTGATTCTGAGTCTCGGTTTTATAGTTTCTGCTGCGGTGATGGGTTATGCGCTCAAACAGTTTAATAGCACCAAAAATTCAATTACAGTCAAAGGATTAGCTGAGAAACCAATTCAAGCAGATTCAGCACGTTGGGAAATCAACTTACAAACCAACCACACTTCAGACACGATCCCAGAAGCTTATCAATTACTCGATCAACAAATGAAAGCATTACAGGCTTTTTTTGTTGAACATGGCTTTAAGGCCGCGGATATGCAACTCGGGAATAAGCGTTCTCAATCTTATTATGAGGAAGTTGATACAGGCGAGGGACGCATCAAGCGTGAGTTTAAAGGCTATATCGCCTTGCAGTCTTTGGTGATCAGCAGCCGAGATATCAAAAAAATTGAACAAGCGGCAAAAGATGCCTATCTACTAGATGAAAAAGGCATCGCGATTGAACAAAAACCTGAATATCTGGTGTCTAATTTAGAAGAAATCAAAATGTCCTTGATTGCCAATGCCACCAAAAATGCCTATAGCCGAGCCAATGAATTTGCCAAAGTCGGTGGGGTAAAGGTCGGGATGATGCGTTCAGCCAGTCAGGGCGCATTTTATATTCTGCCTGAAAGTGGTTCGGATGATGATAGTGATTATGGGGGGGCTTATGACAAAGGCACCATCAATAAAATTGCCCGTGTGGTGGTTACCATCAATTATGCGATTGAATAACTTTTCAGTTTTGAGTTGAGTGCACAGGCTCTAAATTGATTGAAGTAAAGATACATACAAATACCATGTATCTTTGTTTTTTTTCATACAATCTTGGCATATATCTTTCATTTGAAAAGACAAAATAGAATTTAGGAATTTAAGCATGCACCAATCCACAAAAATATTAACACTAAGTTTGCTTAGTTGCATGATCATGGCTTGTAGTAATCCTGTCAAACACAATGACCAAGTGATGATTGAAACAACGATGCCGATATCGCCGTCACCGATTACCCAGTCAAATCAAGGCTTGGCTCAGACGCGTAAAATGATTGCACCTGCATCATATATTGCGACAGTGCCAACGATGGAGAGACCACGTTTAGAACAAAATACCGAAAAATACCAAAAAAATGAGGTTAATCCCGTTCATCGTGTTGCGGATCAAGCTGTTTCTACTTTTAGTATAGATGTCGATACAGGAAGTTATACCAACACGCGTCGCTTCTTGAATGATGGGCGTTTGCCACCTGTCGATGCAGTTCGTGCCGAGGAAATGATCAATTACTTTGATTATCAATATCCACAGCCGAATAGTATTCATCCATTTTCTGTGACTACAGAAACCGTAGATTCACCATGGAAAGAAAATGCCAAGCTGATCAAGATTGGGATTCAGGCCAAAGATCTCACCACCAAACAATTACCTCCAGCCAATCTGGTATTTTTGGTGGATGTCTCAGGGAGTATGGATTCAGCAGATAAGCTTCCCTTGGTGAAACAAACATTGCGCTTACTGACTGAGCAATTACGTCCACAAGACAAGGTCACCATTATTACTTATGCCAGTGGTGAAAAACTGGTTTTAGAGCCAACGTCTGGAAATGAAAAAGACAAGATTTTAGCCGTGATTAATGCCTTGCAGGCAAGTGGGGCAACCGCAGGTGAACAAGCAATTCAACTGGCCTATAAACAAGCTGAAAAAGCTTTGGTAAAAAACGGCATTAACCGCATTTTATTGGCGACAGATGGTGACTTTAATGTAGGCATCACTGACTTCAATACCTTAAAAGGTATGGTAGCGGAGAAACGAAAAAGCGGGATCTCGTTAACGACGTTAGGTTTTGGTACAGGCAATTACAATGAGCAGTTGATGGAGCAACTGGCGGATGCAGGCGATGGTAATTACAGCTATATCGATAATAAAAATGAAGCGAAAAAAGTGGTACAGCGTCAGCTTTCCTCAACTTTGGCAACCGTTGCTCAGGATGTCAAAATTCAGGTGGAATTTAACCCAACCACGGTGAAAGAATATCGCTTAGTCGGTTATGAAAATCGGATGTTAAAGCAGGAAGATTTCAATAATGATAAAGTGGATGCCGGTGATATTGGTGCAGGGCATAACGTCACTGCAATCTATGAAATTATTCCAGTCGGTCAGCAAGGTTGGCTCAATGATTCACGTTATCAGGAATCAGCAAAAACAGATGCGGCGAAAAAGTCTGAATATGCCTTTGTAAATTTACGCTATAAATTACCAAACCAAGAAAAAAGTATTTTGCTCAATCAAGCAGTCAAGGCTGAAAGCAAAACGCTTGCACAGGCCAATAATGATACCCGTTTTGCAATTGCGGTGGCTTCCTATGCACAGCAACTAAAAGGCGGCCAATATAATGGTGCCATGGGTTGGGATCAAATTATCCAGTTGGCGCAGCAATCAGCAAAACCAGACCCTTATCAAATGCGAGAAGAGTTTGTGGAGCTGGCCAAGATTGCCAAAAGCTTAAGCGCGAAAAAAGATTAAGCCATTTTTTAAACAAGCGGTCAGAAATGTTAAATGACTGGCCGTGAAAAATGTTGATTATTAACAATAAAGAAATGATGCCAAGATGAAGACCCCTCTGATTAGATCAAGCAAGTTAAGTGAGCTGAATGGTTGCAATGTGTGGTTAAAAATGGAGTCTGCTCAGCCTACGGGTTCTTTTAAGCAGCGTAGTATAGGCAATGCCTGTCTAAACTATGTTGAAAAAGGCGCAAAGAGATTTGTGAGCTCTTCTGGTGGTAATGCAGGGATTTCTGTTGCATATATGGGCAAGTTGTTAGGGGTAGCCGTGACCGTGGTTGTCCCGAAAACAACATCGCAAACAGCAATTGATTTGATGCGACAGGAAAGTGCTCAAGTGATTGTACATGGTGATTCTTGGATCGAAGCCAATGAACATGCACTTTCTTTTGTCAGTGAGGAAGCAGTTTATATTCATCCTTTCGATGACCAATATTTGTGGGATGGCGTTGCCTGTATCATCGATGAGGTGATTGAAGAGGGAGTACGTCCTTCAGCAGTGGTTTTATCTGTGGGTGGAGGGAGTTTACTTTCTGGTGTTGCTCAAGGATTGCAAGCACATCATCTGGACATTCCCATTTATGCGATTGAAACAGAAGGCACAGCATCTTTGAATACATCAATACAACGTGGGCGGCATATTAGCTTAGATCAGGTTACAGGCATTGCGACCACACTTGCAGCGAAACGGGTTTGTGAGCAAGCATTTAAGATATCCCAACAGCAAAATGTTCAGGGAATAATGGTTGCGGATGCAGATACAGTAAGCGCATGCTTAAAATTCTTAGATGATCACCGAACCTTGGTCGAACCTGCGTGTGGGGCAAGCTTATCCATTTTATATGATCAAAAGGTGAGCTTTAGTCCATCTGATGAGGTACTGGTGATTGTTTGTGGTGGTGCATCGATCACTTTTGATCAGCTTGCAAAATATGTGCAACAATTCGCCATCTAAATATCGATTTAGCAGCGTTTCATCTTGGCAAAATCATTTTCAGTTGGATTGAAAGAGACGACTTCGTAAAGTTGGTCATCATCCATGTTCAAAAAAGTGGTCATAAAAACCGCTTTTTTTATCGCTAAATATCGTGATTTTGGTTGGATTATGGTATAAGCATGGCGTTTTATTGCATATTATTTTTTATGTTTGAAAATTTACTCCTCCCGATGTTTGATGATGAATATTATCCCGATATTCTCGTTGCTGAAGTGAAGCAGCATATCCAGCAGTTTTCCAAAAAGGTCAATCGTACCGATTTATCTGAGACTGAAATCTATCGTTATGCACATCAGACCCTGATTGAAATTAACGAAATGAAGCCGCAGTTTGAAGACTTGGAATCAAGTTTAGATGATACCGCAGCAGATTATATTGCTGAAGCCATGATGATGGTGGTGCAAGATGTGGGTTATCTGGACATTGAAATGGAAGAATTGATTGCCAATCGAGAGTGGTAAATTTCACTCTCGTTGGTTTTTTTATAACAACAACTAATTCGCAGTTGTTACCTGCCAAAGTTTTGGTAACACAATTTGCCCTGAGATCCATGCTTCAATTTTGGGTTGTTGTATTTTTTGATAATACAGACTTTCGCTATTGATCAATACACCCAGCGTATCTCCCTCATTGAGTTGTCCATATACACTCGGTAATTCGATGCTTGGTGTTTTGCTGTTCTGAGCTATTAAACCCAATCGAATCTGATCATAGCTTGCTTTCTTGGCTAGATTAAATGGGGCAGTTTGATCATTTAAAACAGTATATTTTCCCGTCATTTTGGATTTAATCGCCATTGAGATAAACAAGGTCGCGTCTGCATATTCATGGGTGGTTTCCATGTTTAAACTCAGTAGCACTGAACCTGTGATTGAGGTGGGTTGCAGAGCAGTATGGATAGGGATAAAGACGGCTTGGGTCGCTGTCGGCGCGATCCATGTTTTTTTCAGATCGTAGCTGGTTACAGGTTTAAGATCGGCAAAATGATTGACGGGGCTTTGATCGACACATAACTCTGGTAATGATTCAGCAGGTGATTGATCTTTTAACTTTTGGTTAAACCAAGTCAAAATGGTTTTTTGCAGATTGTAGTGTTGTTGATTGCCACAATGAACTGATTTGCCAATATACCAAAAGGGGGTGTTCCCTCGTGGTGAATGTTGGGTAAAGGGTTGTAAATGCCCGCCTTGTACTCCAATCAAATGAACTTCATGCTGCGCCTGTTGGATACATTGTGCTGCTTTAACCCCTTCATTAAAAGGGAAGAGCACATCCCTGAAACCTTGAATAATCAGGGCATCTGCTTGAGGCGCTTGATTATGACTGCAAAACCAGCTGGCTTGATGGGTGTTAAGAAAATCATAAGTCGATTGCTTTAATTGACCTTGCTGCGTATCCAGATAAGCCTGTTTAAGTTCAGGATCAAATTTATTCCAATTCCACCAGTCTCCAATTAAATTGAGGAAACCAATCCAGTTACTTTTAGGCACACCATTGGGCGCTAGACTATCCACGATGTCATACCAAGTGGTAATGGGAACAATGGCCTGTAAACGTGGATCTAAAGCTGAAGCAATATACTGCACACCACCGGCATAGGATTCACCAATCATACCGGTGCGGACGCCGTTTTGATTCTTGGCCAGTTGTGGCAAGTTTTTTTCTGCCCAGTTCATGATAGTGATGACATCTTGCGCTTCTTTTGCTGGATCAGTCAGACGAATTTTGCCCTGACTGTCGCCATGTCCACGTTGGTCATAGCTAATCACCCAATAGCCATTCTGCCAAGCGGTTTTTGCCACTTGTCCTGTTGGCAAAAGAAAGCCATATAAACTGAGCTCGGGGCGTTTCATGCGAGACAGACCAAAGCCATGGGTATGTAAGAGTAATGGAGCTGTTTGATCCGATGTTAAATACGGTTGATACACGGTAAATGTGAGTACTGTGCCATCGGGTGCAGTGGTTTTGGCTTGGTAATAGCGCTGTTTGAGTTCTGCGGTTTTGAGCGTTAACGAATGGGGCTGTGTCGTCGCATGCACACACCCCTGTAACACCAATATCAGACTACAGCAAAGCCATAAAACGTAAGAACGCATCGATTATTTCATCCTTGAACAAATCTTTGAGATGTCACGCAGAGCGTTGGGACAGTGTACTTGAGCCAATCACTAGATACTATCCTAGATCTGAGTTGTTGCCTGACCGATCCGTTTGCATATTTATTGTGAACGTGGGCGGTTGCGATAGGCATAAAGAAATAGGCCGCAACACAGCAACATTAAACCTATGATCAGATGTGAACTGAGCGGCTCATGATTAAACAAAAAGCCCCAACAAGTCGCAAACACTGGTGTCAGAATGGTGATTAGCATGACTGTGGTTGGGTTAAGTTTTTGGATTAAATGAAAATAAAAAATCATGGCCATTACAGAAGAAAATAAGGCGCTGTAGAGCAGAGCCAAACTGGTTTGCAGGCTTGGTAATTGTGTTGGCATATCAGACAAGAAAAAGGGCAATAAACACAGGTAGCCGAACCATGAAACCAGAGTTGAGCCTGTGGTTTGGACAATAGGATGAATCTCGGCACCAACTTTGGCAACGCTAAACATTGAAAGTACATAGAGTAATACGGCAATGATTTCATATAACACCCCAACGAAATTCAGCTGAATATGGTCAGTACCCATCCCCAATGTCAGAGACAAGCCAAAAATTGCCAGTGTGAGTCCGTACCATTGGCGTTTTAAAAAGCGTTCACGTTTGAGAATAAACACCGCAATCAAACCTGACCAAAGTGGCGCCGTGCCATAAATAACTGAAATCATACCCGATGAAACACGGGTTGCGCCCATATAACAAAAAGTCATAGAACCAAATAAACCAACTGCACCTGCGCTATAGCTGATCAAGGCCTGAGGTGTCAGAATAAGCTTTTGTCGAAAATAAAACAGGCAAATCCATGCCAATGGAATGGCGATACTGAATCGGAAAAATAGTCCCCAAGCCCAATGAATTTCGTGCACAGTCAAAACTGCGGCCAATGGCGTGAATGACCAGATCAGCACGACTGCAATAAATTGACCGACTGTGGCAAGGCGAGGGGAAACGAAGGCCACAGCCGGTTGTATCTGTGTGCTAGATATAAAATTCTTTTCGGGTAACTGGCTCATGTTGAGGTTCCTGTTATAACAACGGTAGATTAGGTTAGAAATTTAGGCAACAAAAAAGGTCGCTGTTGAGGCGACCTTGGGATTCAAATGATGCTTTTTTAAGGGGTCATCGGATGAAGCAGTACAAAGTCTCCTCGCATAAAAATGCAGACACGTCGCCATGCTGCATGGGCAGAAATAGCATGCGAAATCACGATGACGGGTGCGAAAGACACTTTGTTGCTGAACATATCAACATTCTTAAATTAGCTTTAGATTTTTATAACATAGGCTTTGGGTGAAAAATAGGCGTTTTCTCAAATAAAGATAAAAATATAAGCAAAGCAAATAAACAATTGGGCATTGCTAAAATTGCAGATTTTTCCATAATGTTGCCATCAAATTCTGAAAGAAGTTTGCTCTTGTCTGCCTTTGAAATTTTTGCGGTGGTGATTAGTCTGATGGGTGTGACCTTGACCATTCGACGCAATATGTGGTGCTGGTGGTTTAACTTTCTGGCATGTGCTTTGTATGCCTATTTTTTCTTTAGCATCAAGTTATATGGTGAAACGATCCTGCAATTTTTCTTTATTGCGATGAATGTTTATGGATTCTATTACTGGTTCAAAGGCAAACGTCAAGACCATGAGATTCGGATTGAACCGATTGCCAAGAGCACTGTATTGGCGCAAATGTGCGTGGCACTGATTTTTGGTCTGTTGTTTGGCTTGATTCTTAAACATTTTACCGATGCTGCTGTACCGATGCTGGATTCACAATTGGTGGCATTTAGTTTACTGGCAACCTACTGGACCAGCCGTAAGCATATTGCCACTTGGATTCTCTGGATTTTTGTCAACATCATCTATGTCGGTATGTTTATTTACAAAGAGGTTTTTCTGACCGCGGGACTCTATGCGGCTTTTGTTGGATTGGCGGCCTATGGTTGGTGGCAATGGCAACAGGTCAAACAAAAACAACAGTTTCACTTATAAATAAAAGGGCAGCTGAGCTGCCCTTTTTATGTGTATTTTTAAGTCTTATTTCGTCGTTGCCTGATAGGTCTGTACGGCTTGACGGCCTAAAGCTGGATCATCGGTAAAGACGCCATCGACCCCTGCTTTAAAATAAAGCTGCATTTCTTTGATGGACCCTGTAGGGCAACGCTCAGCTGCTTTCGCAACATCAGCACTACATTTAAGTGTATCAGGTAGGAAGTTGTTTTCTGGGCGGAAAGTATAAGGATGTACTTTTAAATTCACTTTATGTGCATCTGCAATAAAAGAGGTGGTCTGTGTCATTGCTGCATCTTTAAAGACATAGACTTTCCATGGACCGACGCCATTGGCATAGCTTGAAACGTCTTTGAGACCCTGTGCCGTTGCCAGATCTGCATAGGTTTTAGGATTGTTTTGCGCGACATAATCTGCTGGTCTTGCTTCTGGTGCATCGTAGAGTTGAATCAATTGCGCATGCTTAACACTCTTGTGTAAGTCGAGTTGGCTTCTTAAATATTTTAAATTTCCAACTTCAAAAGACTGTAAATAAATCGGTGCAATATCTCGGCTGTATTGATACTTGGATAGAGTTTTCAGTAAAGCATCTTCCATCGCTAAATTCTGCTGCTGGAAGTAGGTCGGATGTTTGGTTTCAATATACAGACCAATGATTTTGCCAGTTTTTTTATAATGTGCTTCTGCCAGTTCAATGATTTGTTCTAAGGTGGGAATGGCATAGAGATCATTATATTTCTGGTTGTCTGGACGGAATTGAGGAATTCGTTCACGCGCTTTGAGTTGCTGTAACTCTTTTAAAGTGAAGTCTTCGGTAAACCAACCTTCTAAAGTGACTCCATCAATGACTTTGTTTTTTTTACGGTCCGCAAATTGAGGTAGGGTGGACACATTGGTGGTCCCACTAATTTCATTTTCATGGCGAGCGACCAAAACCCCATCTTTGGTTGAAACCAAGTCCGGTTCGATAAAATCAGCGCCGTCATCTATGGCTTTTTGATAAGAGGCGAGAGTATGTTCTGGTCGAAGTGCACTGGCACCACGATGTCCGATCACTAAAATTTTGGGTAGTTGATATTCAGGTGGAGTGGTATTACTTTGATTATTATTGTCATCATTACAGCCTGCAAGACTGATCAGGCAGAGACAAAGCGCAGCTTTTTTAAACATGAACAAACTCATCAGTTTTTATTTAAGCGGCTAGTTTGCAAGCGAAAGTTATCAAATAAATGACAGTTGCATGATGCTTTTATGAAATTATCAAGAATTTTAAAATGTGTATGCAACTTATATGCTTGAACATCCAGTTGCACAATTGGGCACAACTGGATGTTTGCTCATGGTTTTAGGATTTATGCTTCCAATATGGCCAATTGATCTCTGGGATAAATTGATAGTTATCATCTAGCCAATAAGACTGTCCAGTTGAAGATTTATCTTTTAGTCCCATGATATGCATCAGGTTGTCATCAAGTTCGGCGGTATTGATGTTTCTGTTTTTATTGACGCCTGTGGCGAGCATTTTATCCGACCACATAATCACCGGAACTTGATAGCCGGCTTTGGTATTGGGGCTATGCCCAGCATAGTCAATTTCATGTCCAACCTCATTGCCATGATCGGAAACAACCGTGAATGATCTAAAGTTGGGTACAGCATCAGCTCTCAGTGTATCTAAAATCTGAGACAGTAAAGTATCTTCGTATAATACGGCATTGTCATAATCATTACGTAAGGAACGAATCCAAGGATCAATATCCCGATCTTTAAGTTCGACTTCGACTTGATCATTACTGGTGCTGGTAAATTTATTGAATGCAGCAGGGTAACGTTCTTTATAATTTGGATGTGCACCAATCAGATGAAGAATAATTAATTTTTTGGGATCTGGATCTGCAAGTGCTTGCTGATAATCAGGTAACAAGCTTTCATCTAAAGAGGTACTACTGCGTCCAGAGCGATTGTTTTTATACACGGCTTTGTCCGCATAGGAACCAAACAAAGAGGATAAATAGGTATCATCTTGGTTACTGAGCCAATAGATCTTATATCCAGCAGCGCGTGCATAAGCCAGAACACTTTCAGGTGAATATTTGTCGTGTTCAGCAGCAGGACTTTCAGTGAGTAAAACCCGTAATGCATTAATGGTCGATGGTGAGGGTGAAAAGGCATTACAAAAGACTTTAATGTCAGCGAGTCGCTTTGCCAGCTCAGGTGTGGTATCGCGTGGATAATCACAGACACCTAGGTTGAGACTGGTGAGACTTTCGGAAAGCACCAAGACATGGGTTTGTTTACCTTTGGCCTGATCGGTAAGGACTAAATTATTTTTAGCACTGATATCCCATTGCTGATGGACATTTTTATGTTGCTTAATCCGATTTTGGAAATCTTCAATTTTAGTTTCAAACTCAGTCCAAAAAATAATGGGGTGGACTTTGCGTGAAGGTTTCATCAAATAGCTGGTCACGGTTACTAACATCAATAAAATAATGCAACTGCGATAAATGCGACTCTGCCAGAGCTGACTAAAATGGGCAGGCTGAACCAGTTTAAATACGGAAAAGCTATAAATAGTCAGCACACTGAGTAAAGCAAACACTACTGCAGCAATCGTAACCAGATGTAGCTGTAAGAATCCCCAAATTTCTTGATGGTTGGTATTGGCTATTGCTTCAATAATAAAATAGGCTTCGTTATCGCTATTAAATAAAAACCAAGTACTAGAACGTAGTAAGGCATCTAACCAAGCAATAAACCACCAAGCAATGGTCAGGACATACCAATATGTTTTCTGGCGAGTAATTGCCAAGTAAATGAACAAAACACCAGGAAGAGATAAAAAGCCGAGCCTTAAACCATCAGATAAATTACCTGCGGCAATCAGTAAGCCGCCCGTAATGAATGCCGGCAGCAAAATCAGCAGCAGAATATTTAAGTTTTTTAAGCTGGCCTTCATAGATGCCTAGTACAGTGAGGGAGAGAAGTTAAGCGGCTAATATCGGTTTAATGCGGAAGTGTGTCAATTCTAAATTAAGAAGTATTTGATTGCACAGTAAATTAAATTAATTAGACAGTTAAACTGTTAAATGAGTGCAAAGATCGTGCATGAAGATAAGTAGAAATCGCTCAAAATCCATTATTCCTCCTCAATTTCTACTTTTTGAAATGATATGTTAATAGGGATGGTGTTTGCCTGAAAGCTCAGTAATGATCGTAGATTGAAAGTATTCGTTTTATAGCTATCTTTTTGAAAAATTGACTGTTTCTAGAATGGAATAAAACAGCCATGTTATCTAAGTTTTTTATTCATCGCCCAATCTTTGCTGGTGTACTGGCAATCATAGTCATGGCTGTTGGTCTCTTTTCGATTCTAAAATTACCGGTGGAGCGTTATCCCGATATTGCACCACCACGGATTACTGTTGCGGCAAATTATAGTGGTGCAGATGCGCAAGCAGTTGAAGACAGTGTTACCCAAGTTTTAGAACAACAAATTAAAGGCATTGATCATCTGCTGTATTTCAACTCCAGCAGTGATGCCAGTGGTAATAGCCGGATCAGCTTGTTCTTTGATCAGGGTACAGATCCTGATCAGGCACAGGTTCAGGTACAAAATGCGATTAATGGCGCGATCAACCGCTTACCTGAAGATGTACAACGACAAGGCGTCAATGTCCGTAAGTCGCTGAGCGATTCGTTTATGGTGATCGGCCTAGGGGATAAATCAGGACGTTCCACCAATTTAGATATTTCAGATTATTTAACCAATAACTTTGAGTTGAATCTCAGCCGAATCGAAGGCATTGGCGAGGTGAGTGTATTCGGGTCGCAATATGCCATGCGTATTTGGCTTGACCCACAACGCCTAGAACGTTACCAATTACAAGTCAGTGATGTTCGTTCAGCTTTGGAAAACCAGAATGCACAGGTCGCAGCAGGTGCGATTGGTGATTTACCTAGCGCTCAAGATCAATATTTAAATGCCAAAGTCACCTCGGGTTCTTTATTACGGACACCTGAACAGTTTGAAAATATTATTGTCAAAGCCAATACAGATGGCAGCTTCGTTTACTTAAAAGATGTGGCACGGGTCGAAGTCGGTGCAGAGAATTATCAGGTGTTTAACCGTTTAAATGGCTATCCCGCATCGGGGCTTTCACTGGCCTTGACGGTCGGGGCCAATGTGATGCAGGTTGCTGACGCGGTGTATAAGGAAGTAGCACGCTTAGAGAAAGCCCTGCCAGAAGGCTATTTTGTGGTCTATCCACGCGATGACACACCTTTCGTAAAAGAATCCATGTCGCAGGTGGTGTCAACCTTGATCGAAGCCATTGGGCTTGTGGTCTTGGTGATGTTTATCTTCCTGCAAAACTGGCGGGCCACCTTGATTCCTGCGGTTACCGTGCCTGTGGTGATTCTCGGAACCTTTGCTGTCTTAGCCGTTTTAGGAATGAGCATCAATACCCTGACGTTGTTTGCGATGGTGTTGGCGATTGGTTTGTTGGTCGATGATGCGATTGTGGTGGTGGAAAACGTTGAGCGGCTAATGCATGAACAGCAACTCAGTGCCAAGCAAGCCTCAATTCAATCTATGCATGAGATCAGTGGTGCCTTGGTCGGGATTACTTTGGTACTGACCGCGGTATTTATTCCAATGTCGTTCTTTAGTGGTGCAACAGGGATTATTTACCGCCAGTTCTCGATTACCCTTGTGGTTGCGATGGGACTTTCACTGTTGGTGGCCTTGATCTTAACCCCTGCGCTCTGTGCCATTCTATTGAAGCCTCAGCAGAAGCAGGCACGTTGGGCAATCAAGTTCAATCAAGGCTTGGACTATATTAAAACGCGTTATCTCAATGTTTCACAAAAAGTCATTAACTTAAAAACCATTTCGCTATTGGGTATAGTGCTGCTGATTGGAAGCTTTATTTGGGTTTATCGTGACCTGCCAACTAGCTTTTTGCCACAAGAAGATCAAGGTTTATTAGGGGTTCAATTCCGATTACCGGAAGGAACACCGATGAGCAAGACCGAAGAGATTGGAAAACAAATTTCTGATTATTTCCTTGAACATGAAAAGGTCAACCTGAATGGCGTGATGGTGATTCATGGACGGAACTTTTCAGGAACAGGACAGAATTTGGGGCAGGCCTTTGTTTCATTAAAGCATTGGAATGATCGTAAAGGAGCAGAAAACAGCGCTCAGCAAATTCGTGCACGCGCAATGAAGTATTTCTCCCAAAATAATCAAGCGCGTATTATGGTGCTGATGCCTTCGGTGATTCGTGGTTTAGGTAACTCGGACAAAATGGAGTTTTGGTTGCAGGATACCAAAGGCTTGGGTCGAGAAAGCTTATTGAACTCTTTCCGAAGTTTACAGCAACAGGGCAATGCACTGCCTTCGGTTGAAAATCTAGATAAAAAAGGCAATGATGATCAGGCAGTGCTGAATATCAAGATTGATCATAAGGCTGCAATGATTCATGGTCTCAATGTCAGTGAAATTAACCGTACACTGTCGACGGCATGGAGCGGTAGTTATATCAATGACTTTATTGATCGTGGACGTATTAAACGCGTCTATTTACAAGGCGATGCACCGTATCGCTCTAAACCTGAAGACCTGAATTACTGGTACGTCAAAAATGCCAATGGGCAGATGGTGCCTTTCTCACAATTTAGTCAGATTGCTTGGCAAGGCGCACCGCCGATGTTAGAGCGCTTTATGGGTTATCCTGCGATTAGTTTGGAAGCAGATGCTGCTAATGGCTTTAGTAGTGGGCAGGGAATGCAAGCTATTCGTGGCTTAGTCGATAAAATGCCTGACGTGGGACTAGAATGGAGTGGATTGTCTTATCAGGAACAAGAATCCAGTAATCAGGCAATTTGGTTATATCTGGTGTCTGTGGCCTTTATTTTCCTCTGTCTTGCCGCACTGTATGAAAGCTGGTCAATTCCTTCAGTGGTCATGGCCGCGATTCCGCTTGGGATTGGAGGAACCATTCTGTTTAGTTATTGGTTTGGTTTTGCCAATGATATCTATTTTCAGATTGCGCTGCTGACCACCATTGGTCTGTCCTGTAAGAATGCGATTTTGATGGTTGAGTTTGCAGCAAGTTTGCAGCAGCAAGGTCGGAATGCACTGGAGGCTGCCTTACAGGCTGCAGGTCTCCGCCTCAGACCGATTTTGATGACCTCGATTGCCTTTGGCGCGGGTGTTATTCCATTGATGTTCTCCAGTGGTGCGGGCGCATTAAGCCGACAAGCAATTGGCTATAGTGTGTTTGGAGGTGTGGTATTTGGTACGATTCTGGTACTGATTTTTATCCCATTTATGTATGTGCTAGTTAGAACCATGTTTAAGCCAAAAGTAAAAATTGAAACTGCTTAAGCGCAGTCAAAATTAGTGGCAGCAATGAACAATTCGTTCCATTTATAAAGGTTCGAATTGTTCATTTTTGTTGTCTAAGTTGAGAATATAAAAAAATATTTGTAGTATTGCGATGCCGTATAAGCGGTTGAATGAGGTTTGATCCCCCAAATGGACACGCAGAGTTGTAGTTTATTTCAAATTACACATTTTGATTTTGATTCACATCTGAATGAAGCTCCCTATTCGCTAGTAAAATAATACGCTGCGTCTAGTCGCCTTCATTGCAGATGTTTTGTAGTGAAGAGGCAGACATGAGCTACAATAATTTTTTGTATTTATTAAACGATGCACTTAAAAATAATCATATTGATCTGGCATTAGCATCGGTTGAAACCTTTCAGGCGGTGGATATTGCAGATGTATTGACGCAACTTGCGGTTGAGCAGAGTCAATTATTGCTGACGCATTTACCTGATCGTGCCTATGTCTTTTCCTATCTTCCCCCCAGCGAACAGGTCAAACTGGCCCAAGCCATGCCCAGAAATGTCTTGGCTGAAATAATTGGCGAAATGTCATCGGATAAACGTGCTGACGTATTCAAATGTTTGGATGAAGAACAACAAAATGCGTTGTTGCCTGCTTTGGCACAGGCGGAGAGAGAAGATATCCGTCAACTGTCTTCCTATTTAGAGGGCACGGCAGGGGCGATCATGAGCTCCGAATATGCGACTTTAAAACCGAATATGACGGTCAATGATGCAATTAAAATGTTGCGTCTTGAAGCACCAGATACCGAAATGATCTATTTTGCTTATGTGTTGGATGAAGCGCGTAAAATTCTGGGCGTATTGTCTTTAAAACAGCTGATTCTTGCGCCTGAAGAGCAAAACATTAATGAGTTGATGGAGACCAATGTCTTAACCGCGTATGTGGATACCGACCAAGATGAAGTGGCAAAAACCATTGCCCGTTATGACTTGCTTGCATTGCCGATTATTGATCATCAACGGATGATGGTCGGGATCGTGACCTACGATGATGCGATGGATGTGGCCAGCGAAGAGGCAACCGAAGACTTCTTAAAAGTCGGTGCGGTCAATGCATCTTCTAAGCTCAGTATTAAATCGGCGCCGATTCTGCAACTCTATCAGAAACGGGTATTTTGGTTGGTCTTTCTAGTGTTCGGTAGTTTACTGTCGGGTATTGGTATTGCTCACTATGAAGATGTCATTGCGAAAAATCTGGTATTGGTGTTCTTTTTGCCCTTATTGGTGGGTAGTGGCGGGAATGCCGGTTCGCAATCTTCCACCTTGATGGTGCGTGCCTTAGCCACAGGCGACGTGCAATTCAAAGACTGGTTTCACCTATTAGGGCGAGAAAGCTTAGTGGCTTTATGCTTAGGTGGAACTATGGCAGTTGCGGTGTCATTGCTGGGCTATTTCCGTGGCGATGAGATGGTGGCCTTGGTGCTGGCCTTGAGTATGATGGGCATTGTACTGATGGGTTGTCTGATTGGTATGAGCTTACCGTTTATTTTAAATAAGGCTGGGCTTGACCCTGCCAGTGCTTCTGCACCCTTGGTCACCTCGATTTGTGATGCGACAGGGGTATTGGTGTATTTATTTATCGCGTCGATGATTCTATTCTGAGCCGTAATAATAATTGTACCGACAAAGGTGAAAAACTACTTTATTCTCAAACATAAACATTGTCTTAGGTTGCATGAATGACTGCTCCAACACAACAAAAAAAATTAACTCAGCAGCAAGCCATCGCTGTAGAACGTGATTTAGCCAAATTTGCCAACACCATGGACAGTTTGGTACGGATTCCTTTTACCAAACAGGGTGTCGGGGCCGATGCTGCATTGAGTACCATTCCTTTTGCTGGCGATATCGCGGGTTTTGTGTTGACGTTATATGCCTTTAAAAAAGCCAGAGAAGTGGGCGTACCGCAACATAAACTCAAAGGCGTGGTGAAACTGGCAATTATGGATATGTTGGTCGGATTTGTCCCCATTGTCGGCACTGTATTCGATGTCTTTATTCGTCCAAGCCGCAGGACTTTGGAAATCGTACATGCGCATATTCGTGAGGAATATCAGGTGCACACTGATATTCATGTGGTACATCCATTTCTGCACGAATCACTGGAACAAAAGCAGAAAACCTCAGCTTTCTGGCGTAATCCAGTGGTGAGTTGGCTCTGGCTGCGTATTCCAGATTTATTGGGAATCGCAGTTCTTATTTTATTGGTTGTCGCGGTTTGGGCAGGCTTCAGTTATCTGTGGCAGTTTTATCAGTCTTTCCAATCACACTAGATTTTTAAGCAAAAATAAAGCCTCCGTGACGGAGGCTTTATCGTTTATCTGATACTGATTATTGAACATTTAATTGCTGTAATGCAGCAACACGTTGTTCAATGGTTGGGTGAGTTTGGAATAAAGCCGCTAAGCTAAAGCCTTGTTCCTTACCTTCCGCAATCGCAAATGCTTTCATTTCTTTCGGCATTTGATCTGGCATTTCTGATTCTGCCTGTAAGCGAAGCAGCGCAGAGATCATTGCTTGTTTACCTGCTAAACGTGCGCCGGCTTCATCTGCGCGGTATTCACGTTGACGAGAGAACCACATCACAATGGCAGAGGCCAAAATACCAAATACAATGTCGAGTACAATTGTAATGGCAAAATAAGCAAGGCCTGGTGCTTCACCATCTTCACGACCGAACACATTACGGTCAATAAAGTCACCTGCAATACGTGCAAAGAACATCACAAAGGCGTTCACTACACCTTGAATCAATGCAAGGGTCACCATGTCACCGTTGGCAACGTGACCGATTTCGTGCGCAAGTACAGCACGAAGTTCATCTTTGTTCATGCGCTCAAGTAGACCTGTTGAAACAGCTACCAGTGCGTCATTTTTATTCCAACCTGTCGCAAATGCATTGGATTGGTAAGAAGGGAAAATACCGACCTCAGGCATTTTAATACCTGCACGTTGCGATAATTGCGCCACTTCTTGTAATAACCAAGCTTCAGCTTGACTACGAGGTGCATTTGGGTCGATTAATTCAGTTCCAGTGGTTTTTTTCGCCATCCACTTCGACATGAATAAGGAAATTAAAGAACCCACCATACCAAAGACAAAACAGACGACTAATAGGTTGCCTAGATTCAAGCCACCCGCGCCATGGTAACTACCGACACCGAAGAGTGACAAGATAATGCCAGCTACAACCAGTACCGCGAGGTTGGTTAGCAAGAACAAACCAATCCGCATCATTGAGAAAATCCTCTTATAAATAAAAAGTGATCTGATTTATAAATTATAAATCATAACGCTAATATGCAGGGCGAACTGTAAAAATTCAAGCAAAAAGTGGGCGTAGATACATTTAGCCTATAAAACGATGAATTGGCTATGAAACAGTGACTTAAATAAAATTTTGTCTAAAAAATATCAGCTAAAATCATTCTGCGAGAATCGCTGACCTGAATTGTTAATCACTGAGGCGTATTCTGGCAGAAGCGGTGGCATTGGTGGTGGTATATGTCCCTGATGGCGCATCGGTAAAGGTACCATCTGCAAGGGTAATGATTTGACGATTATACTGTCTTGGGGCAGGTGCTACTTCGACTGCGTCATTGGTCGGGGCAGTGTAGTTTGCTGATTGGGCCAATACTTGGGTATTCGCAGGCGCACTATTGGAATTATTGAGTGAGTTGCCTAAGCCTGAAGCGTAAAGATTCTGATAACGGCTGGTCACACGACGTACGTAATCTTGGGTTTCACGAAATGGCGGAATACCACCATATTTATCGACATTGCCTTCCCCAGCATTATAGGCCGCAATTGCAAGTCGGGTATCGCCATTAAAGCGTTTGATTAGCCAACTCAGATAACGTGCACCTGCAAAGATATTTTGTTGCGGGTCATAGGCATTATTCACATTAAAACGGCGTGCTGTGGCAGGCATCAATTGCATCAGGCCCTGAGCACCTACAGGTGAGCGTGCATTGATATTAAACCCAGATTCAGTATGCATGACGGCTTTAATCAATCCTTCGGAAACGCCATGTTGTTGTGCAGCTTGGCGAATTAGATGATCAAAAGCATTTTTATTACGGCTATAACTTGGCAGTACAGAGGCTTCACTGGCACCCCAGTTGCTATAACTATGGATATTGCTGTCAGGATAATAGGTGGCTTTAATCACTTTTAAATGACTGTACTCAGCTTTTTTCTTATTGGTGAGCAGAGTAGTGCCATTATTGTCTTTAAATTGATAAATGGTCTGCCCCGCATAACTTGAGGTTATGCCATTAAAAAAACCGATTGTCCCCAAGCAAAGGGTAAAAAAATACGTTGTTTTGTTCATCGTTATAATATTCACGAAAGGATGAGCATAAGTTCTTCACAGCAGTTTAACAAAAAAAAGTAAAAAAAGAACTTTGGCTACAATTTTTTTATTTTTGGCTGTCGGACAAAAATCAAGTCTTTTTGCTCGAATGTTCAGCAAAAAAAATTAAAATATTTTTTTTAAAAACCAAGTCTTGACTTATGTAACTTGTTGATTTTATTTTAATAAAATAGGTGGTTAAAAAATGATCAATTTAATGGGAAGCCTTATTTTAAGATAAAAACAGTTTGTCAATAGCGAAGAAATCCACAAATTTATCCACAGCTTTTGTGGACAACTGTGGAAAAGTTTGAAATATAAGCAATCCAGGCCAATTTGACATTTTCTGATCAGAATTTTACCAGTATGAAACTGAAATATGACGATTGGAAGAAATTGAAAAATTCTTTAGATGCGCATCTTTTCGGAATGAGATAAAATCTTGCGGTATTTTTGTTTATGAGTAAATCACGTCTATGTACGCGCCAGTGGAGTCCAATCAAGGATTTAATTTCAAGCCAGAACTTCCGACAAGTTCGGCCTATTATCGCCTGTTGAAAAAACTTCGCCGTCAGGTTGGGCATGCAATTCGTGATTACAACATGATTGAAGATGGCGATAAGGTCATGGTCTGTGTGTCTGGTGGTAAAGACAGCTATACCTTGCTCGATATTTTGTTGCAGTTTAAACGTATTGCACCGATCAACTTTGATATCGTTGCGGTAAATCTTGACCAGAAACAACCAGGTTTCCCTGAAGATGTATTGCCACGTTATATGGAAGAAAACAATATTCCATATTACATTCTGGAAAAAGATACTTATACCATTACCAAGCGTTTAACTCCTGAAGGTAAAACCTATTGTGCCGTGTGTTCACGCTTACGTCGTGGTTCGCTATATGGTTTCGCTCAAGAAATTGGTGCAACCAAAGTCGCGCTGGGCCATCACCGTGATGACATCATGGCAACGTTCTTTTTGAATTTATTTCATGGCGGTAGCTTAAAGGCAATGCCGCCAAAACTGCTTTCTTCAGACAAAAAGAATATTTTGATTCGTCCTTTGGCTTATGTTGAAGAAAAAGACATTATCAAATATGCCGAATTACGCCAATTCCCGATTATTCCGTGTAACTTATGTGGTTCACAAGAAAACTTGCAACGTGCCATTATCAATGACATGTTACGTGAATGGGATAAACAGCATCCTAAACGTTTACACAGTATTTTTGGCGCCTTACAGAATGTCTCTCCATCGCAATTGGCGGATCGTGAGCTATTCGATTTTGAAGCATTGGATGGTCAACGTGAGTTTGACATGAAAGATCCTGAAGAACTGAAAAATCGTCTGGATGTGGTTAATCTGAGTTTTGCTGCTGAGTAAAGTGTAAAACTTTTTTTAAAAGGTACTAGTTAAGTACCTTTTTTTTATAAAAAATTTAAAAATTGAATCACGCGTACAAAAAATCATAGCCTAAATTAAAAATTACATGCTATAACAGGGCACAAGCAAATTGCTTCATGAGATGTCGTCTGGATAGATGGCACAAGAAATTGAACAAATACATTTGAGGAATAATCATGGCTGCATTTTTAACTGATGATTGGTTTGCAACTGTTGAAAAACTTACTGCTGAAGCTGGTGATTTAAACTTACCACCAGCACTTGCGAATTTAGCGATTAACTTGGTTGTAACAGATGCAGCAGGTAATACTGAATTAGCTCTAGATGCAGGTAAAATCCAAAAAGGTTTATCTTCAAATGCTAAAACAACGTTAAACATGGATGCTGAAACTTTACGTAAAGTATTCTTGGAGTTTGACATGGCTGCTGCAATGCAAGCATTCATGACAGGTAAAATCAAAGTACAAGGCGATATGTCACAACTTATGGCTTTACAAACAGCGAAGCCAAGCCAAGAACAAAAAGATTTATTCAAGAAAGTACTTGAGCAAACAGCTTAATTACTGTTTCCATAAAAAAAGCTTACCTAGTGGTAAGCTTTTTTTATCTGTATTTAGACATCAATACGACTATTGGTTTTGAGGTGCTCTAAATAAGTTCGGATACGCGTTACATATTGCACTGCTTGCTTATAACGACCATTTCGCGCTTGGTTGCGTTGTAAATAATCGTATAAGTTGACCCATTGATTCGGGTCTTTACCTTGTGCTCGAATACGTTTTTGAATCTGGCTGACTGCACCAGGTCCCATATTATAAGCCACCAAGGCATACCAGTTACGATCTGGATAAGGTACATTACTAAATTGATCTAACATGAGATCAAAATATTTCGCACCACCTTGAATACTTTGCAGTGGATCTGAGCGGTTGCTCACGCCCATTGCTTTGGCTGTGCTATTGGTCAGCATCATTAAACCACGAACACCAGTGGGAGAAACTGAGCTTGGTTTAAGGTAAGACTCTTGATAGCCAATCGCTGCCAGTAAGTGCCAATCTAAATTGTATTTAGACGCGCTTTGTTTAAAGCTGGCCTTATAAATGGGTAAGCGTTGTTTCAAATCTCTTTGAATGGTTGACCATGACTCGGGTTTAACCACATTGCGGTTATAGAACGAAGCCAGTTGCTGGGTCATACCCGATTGCTTACTCTGACAGATAAAACCACTTGCGGTCAGGGTAAGCGGATCATCAGCTTGTTTGAATACCCAGTTTAACTGAGGATTTAAACCATTTTTGCTCAAACTTGCTTGGTCACCACAACTTGCTGAAAATGAAACCAGTTGTTTATTTTCAATCGCAGCCAGATTGGCTGTGGTCATCGCAATATTCGCTTTACCTTGAGCAACCCATTTCAATGCCGTGGCATTGTCTGGAACCGTTTTAAAATCGAGCTTTACATTTAAACTTTGTGCGTATTTACGCGCTAAATCATAACCAAAACCATGTAGGAATTCACCTTCTTTAAATACTGTCGTTGGGGTTTCAACCGCAACCACTGTTAAAATATTGGTGTTCACAACCGTATTGTATTGATGTGATTTTTCAGCATTCAAGCTATTGAAAGGAAGGATGGCTACTCCTAAGGCTAAAGCTTGAAAAGATCGTTTGGAAGATAAAGAGTTAAGGCTAGGCCTCGACCCAGAACTTGAATTACTGTGCATGTTGTCTCCGCTACAGATAATTTATGCCCAAAAAGTTCAGCAAAATACTGCCTTAGCTTTTAAAAGTTGATAAATTCAATAAGGGTGGGCAAATCATGAACGTCATTCAAAATGACATTGATTAAAGGGAATAAATGATGCAAATGTTTCACAACATTTACAAAGTGTATAAAAAATAAACAAAAACAAACTTAGGGGCGCATATTAAGCGGCAAAAGCAAGAATGTCAAATTTTGTACAATAAAAAATGAGAGTTACATCACAAACCCATGATTTGGAAAAGAATAAAATTTATACACTTTAGTGGTGGCGAAATAAGGAATACAATGCAAAAACTTGTAAATGGACTGTTGTATTAACGTATTTGGGCTTATGAAATCGAATTTAATTACACGTACTGGACATGATTTATTGGTCGCCGAGCTCAAAAAGCTTTGGCATGATGAGCGTCCTGAGATCACCAAGAAAGTGAATTGGGCCGCAAGTCTCGGCGATCGTTCTGAAAATGCTGATTATCAATATAATAAACAAATACTTCGAAAGATAGATCGGCGGGTTCGTTACTTAGGAAAACGTTTAGAAGAATTAAAAATTGTCGATTATGTACCTGAGCAGGAGGGCAAGGTTTACTTTGGTGCTTGGGTTGAAATTGAAAATGATGCGGGTGAGCAAAAGAAATTGCGTCTCGTGGGGGTTGATGAAATCTACGATCATCATCCGCAACATATTTCGATTGAGTCACCTATGGCGCGTGCATTACTGGGTAAGCAAGTCGATGATGAAGTTGAAGTCCATACACCATTAGGCAAAAAACTGTGGTATATCAACTCAATTCGCTATGAAAAACCTGAAAATGCTTAAAATTACAGGGTGTTGATTTTATTTTGAGCGGTTGATGCATTATTTTGAATAAAAGATTTGCCAAGTTGAACTTTTATTTATATGATAGCCGCCATTGGAAGCGTGGCAGAGCGGTTTAATGCACCGGTCTTGAAAACCGACGAGGGTGTGAGTCCTCCGTGAGTTCGAATCTCACCGCTTCCGCCAAATACGAAAAAGCCCTTATGAAAATAAGGGCTTTTTTATTTCTCTGTATTTTAGATTAACAACTTAGTTGCAATTGCCCACATCATCAGTCCAACAACAACATCTAGAATTCTCCACGAACTGGCCTTTTTAAACCAAGGCAATAAGACTCTTGCGCCATAGCCTAAAGCGAAAAAGAAGATCCATGAGGAAAATATGGTTCCAGCCGCAAACCAGTACAGATGATCTGCGAACTGAACTGAAATCGAACCAACCAGAATTACGGTGTCTAAATAGACATGTGGATTCAGCCAGGTGAAGGCCAAACACATTCCAATGATTTTAAGCAAAGAGTCTTTTTCAATTTCACCGGGGTTGAGTGCAGAGTTATTATTTATGGCTGAGTAGAAGTTTCTAAGTCCATATAAAAATAAAAAAGCAGCACCAAAGTATTTGGCAATGCTAATGATCAAGGGGAAGTCGATCACGATTTTGGAAAAGCCCATGACCCCTAAATAAATCAGGATAGAATCTGAAAGTGCACAGATCAAACAGACCCAAAACACATGCTGCTGCTTTAGGCCTTGTTTTAAAACAAAGGCATTCTGCGCGCCAATGGCTAAAATTAAAGAAAAGCCAATACCAAGCCCATAGAAAAATGCAGTCATATTTTGGTTCCTCAATCATATAGGGTGGTCTGTACTGGCTTTGAATGGAAAAGAACTTACAGATGCATAGGCAAAGACAGTCCGTCTAACGCTGAGATCAAGTGCTAGATGCTTTTTCCATTGGAAATTTACTGTTTGCTATTATCTTTTTTTATTTATAAAAGTCAGTAAAATTAAGATTGTTTTGGTTTGGATAAATTTTTTTAAGTTTTTAGGGGTGCAACAATGCTCGTTGAAATATTGTTGTCCGAATTTCCCCCCTTTGTTTTTCAATTATTACCCTTATTTTTAGCGCTGTTTTCAATAAAAATTAAACAATAATCGACACAGGACGTGTTCGAGGCAATATCCAAGCAAATATTTGAAAAATAACTAAGTGAGTCAGGCATGGACCTCAATCATAATATTCATACTGAAAATAATCTGATGCTCAGTAAAACACGGAAAGTGATTGCACTTGGTTTTGCCACACAAGGCCTTGGCTACGCGACCGTGATGACCGCACTGCCCACAATAAAAGGCCGATTCAGGCTTTCTGATGATCAGTTATCGCTGATTATTCTGGGGGTATGCATTGCAGCGGCGCTCGGTTCAATTTTAGCTGATCGTATTGCGGTTAAACTTGGCTCACGACTTGCTGTTGTAACCGGTTTTATTTTTGAAGCCATCGGAATCGCAATGGCTGCATTTAGTGCAAATGTGATCCTCATGATTGTGAGTTTTTTGCTTTATGGACTTGGGTTGGGCTGCTTAGATGCAGCACTGAATATGCAAGCAGTTATGATGGAACAACGGCTGGGTAAAAGTGTATTTGGTGGTTTCTTTGCTTGCTACACTGCGGCTGCATTTTTAGGTGCATTAATGATGTCGGCCACTGTTTCAACTGTATTTGGAGCAACAACTGCATTATGCATTGCGGTGCTGATTGCATTGCTCACCTCGCAACTTTCTAGACACTGCTTATTTCAGCAAAAACAATGCTCAGAATTACATCCACAACAGAAACCAGCAATTCCATATCAACAACTTCTTATTTTTGGGCTGATTATTCTGATCGTGTTTACTGTCGACTCTGCAATCAGTACATGGAGTTCAATTTATCTCAAAGATGTTCTAGCAAGTTCTGCAACGATTGCTCCTTTAGGCTATGCAGCCTATCAAATTGGAATTTTACTCACACGCTTAAGTCTTGATTATTTACTACAATTTAAAACAGCAACGTGGGTTGCTTTGGTTACGCTGCTGGTTGGAGCATTCGGATGTGTATTGTCTGGAATAAGTCATTCATTAATGACCGTTATTTTAGGTTTTGCATTGGCTGGTGTTGCTGTAGGTGCATTGGTTCCACTGACCTATTCTGCTGTAGGTCGTTTAGATGAAAGTCGGCGAGATGAAATTATTGCTCGTGTTAATATTTTTAATTATGGCGGTGCAGTAGCAGGTGCGGTCATCGTTGGCTTGTTAGCAACGCCTTTTGGTTATGCGCCGTCCTTTATTGGCTTGGCATTTGCCTTACTCAGCATTATTTATTTGAGAAACAGACTTGCTTGATCTACCTCAATCAGAACAAAGGCATTTTGCGTTGGTCACGATCAAGGATAAATTAACAACGACCTTGGAAAGCCCAGTTATGCCAAGACAAATCAGAATCTTCCTTGAAAGTGCGTAGATCTATTTCCTAGAACAATAGAAGGTTTTTCAGATAGACAATTTACGCGCTACGCTCATCTTTTTTTATTTCTAAAAGTCAGTAAGATTAAGGTTGTTCTAATTTCCCTAAAATTTTTTAAGGTTTTTATGCTGGACAATAAACAATGTGAAGCTTTTTTTGCAGTGGCAGAAAATGGAAGCTTTGACCAAGCAGGATTGAAGCTTTGTATTACTGCTTCAGCTGTGACTTTAAGAGTGCAGGCACTGGAAAAGGAATTGGGTCAATTACTGTTGATTCGTGGTCGTCCTTGTGTTTTGACGCAAGCAGGTCAGCAAATGTTTGAGCATTTACAGCATATAAGGCGGTTAGAGCAAAATCTGTTGCATGGCTTGAAAGGTGGTGGAGAGTCACACTTTTTTAAAACCGTGATTGGTTCTAATGAGGATTCCTTGGCTACATGGCTGCTTCCTGCATTAAAGGAGGTGTTACTCAAAGAAAAGATCGTGATTGAGCTGAGAACTGATGACCAGTCACATACCTATTCATTATTAGAAAAGGGCACAGTCAGTGCTTGTATCTCGATTGAAGATCAACCGATGCGCGGCTGTCATGCTGAATATTTAGGACTCATGCGTTATCGAATGATGGCAACTGAGCAATTTAAAAAGAAATGGTTTGCAGAAGGGATTCATCGTGAAACACTGCGTAATGCACCTGCGATTATCTTTAATGACAAAGACCGGATGCATTTTGATCTGCTGGAAAGAAACTATGGACTAATGAAAGGAACATATCCTTGTCACTTAATTCCATCATCAGAGTCGTTTGTGACTGCAATTAAATTGGGGCTGGGCTATGGCATGGTACCTGAGCTGCAATTGGATACTGAAAATAAACAAGAGAGTTTGGTTGAATTGTTGGCCGATGCGAAAATAGATATTGCATTGTATTGGCACCATTGGAATCAGCAGTCGAAACCTCTACAACTTCTAACTGAACATATCATAAGACATGCTCGACACATTTTGGCTTGAATAGGCGTATTTATACATTGACGCGATTGAATTATCACGTCAATTTTGTGAGGGCTATATTTTAAATTAAAGCTGCAATAAGGCTTCTAAATCGTGTGCTTATAATCGTGATGTATAAGTACTGCTGTAGAAGCCTGATTTAAATGTGGTCTGAACTCAGGTATTTTATTTCACTTCAATCATTAAAAGATTCTAGAGCTCTCGATATATTGCGTAGAGACATTGTTGAGAGCTGTTAATATTCGTGTTGCATCTTGCGTCGTTAGAGCTTGGTTGAGCTCATTCATATAAGCTAAAAGCTGAGCTTTTACTTTATTGGAAAATTCTGGTGTAACAGGTTGATCTTCATAAAGTAAGACATAGTTTTTTGCAAAACCATAAATAATCAATAAAGCAGCGTGTTCTAGCGGCTGCTCTGCAGCAACAATCGCTTGTTCACATTGATTTTTTAATTGTTTGTAGGCATCCGTTCCATTCGGAAGAGTCTGGAAAGTTTCAAATATAGATTGGAAAGTCATTTGAATTACTCGCTCAAAAAGAAAATCTACAGATGATCGAGCTGAAAATCAAGCCTTAATTTTTTATTTATTTTAATTTTATTGGTGTATACCTTTTATCCAAAGATTGACATTCCATTTTCTTAAAAATATCACATGTTGAGAGTTGTATGTTAATGAAAATATTAAATTGTAGTTGTCTTGATGAGAATTAATTTAAAAAAAGAAATTGAATATAAATCTTGGATTGGGATTTATTTAAACTATTTTTACATTTCCGATACTTGTCATATACATGGAGTACAAATTAAAAAAAGTGCTGATATGTGAAAATGTTAAGAATTATTTGATTTTTATCGTTTTAGGTGATGGTTGTGAAAAACCTTTTATTGGGTGTTATTTTTGCATTTGCTTTGGCGGGCTGTACCTCGATTTCAACCATGTCGCCTGCTCAATTTAACCAGCTTACCACGACCCAGATTCCATTTGCTGGAAATTGGACGGGGAAAGTTGGATCTTCCACTGCCGTGTTAAATTTGAATCGTCAAGGCCGTGGTGGGCTATGCATTGATGATGGTAAGGAGCGCATGTCCTATCAGGTCAAATTGGTTGACCAGGTACTGTATAGCGATAAAGGGATAAAGTTTAAGGTCAATGCATTAAACGATCGTAATGCCAAAATTCACATGAGTTTATTGGGTGTAGGGGCAACATTGGATCTGAATAAAGATGATCAGTTACTGAACGCGACAGCAGCCTGTAAACAGGCACTTCATTAAGCCTGTATTTGGATTTCGTAGCTTTGCCTGAGTAAGCAGGCAGATAATTTTTTCCGCAGATGAAAAGAGAGTATTATGTTTTCTCCTTATATTCATGCATTTGCATTGTTTTTCTCATTGCTTAATCCCTTCCTGATGAGTGTTTATATGGTGGGGATGATTCGGAATACCGATGCCAAAATTTTTAGCAAAGCGCTGATCCAAGGTAGTTTAATTGCCTTTGGGGTGTTTGTCCTATTTGCGTGGGGTGGGGAAAATATTTTTAGCCGCTATTTGAATGTTCGTTTTGAGTCTTTTCAAATTTTTGGTGGCCTAATTTTCTTGGTGATTGGTTATCGCTATGTGTTCCAAGGGGCTGAAACCATTGGCGAGATGCGCGGCGCACCTGAACATTTAGCTGGTACGATTGCCATGCCATTTATGATTGGTCCTGGGACCATCAGTGCCGCCGTGGTGACTGGTGTCAGTGTCCCTTTTACAGGGGCGATGGCCGTGATTGCCCTCACTTTGATTTTGACCTGTAGTATTTTAATTTTAATGAAGTTTGGCCATGATCACTTACGTTATAAGCATGCAAAATATATTGATCGCTATTTTGATATTGTCGGGCGCTTATCTGCTTTGCTGATTGGTACGATTGCTGTAGATATGATTGTCAATGGTGTGGTGGGCTTGATTCGTTCTGCCAATCTGACTTAATCGCGTCTTAGCTTGAGTTAATTCACAGAAATTGAAGCTGTTTTTATTGTATTTATGATGCTCTCGTTTGAGGAGAATAGTTGGATAAGACAGCTTCATTGTCATTATTTTGAATTGAATGGTAGAAAGGTTATAAAAATAATTGATGATGTTTTATTGTTTTGCGCATATTTTTACACGCATGAATGAACGATAATAACAATGTTGCATTCTCAATGAGCTCTTACCATGTACCAATTAGATCAAGCAAACCAAGCACCTGATGACCAGTCAGAGTTGACAATGACGGTTTTGATGACACCTGATATGGCAAACTTTTCAGGTAATGTTCATGGCGGAACAATTCTCAAATTACTCGATCAAGTGGCCTATGCCTGCGCCAGCCGATATTCAGGTAGCTATGTGGTGACTTTGTCCGTTGATCGTGTCAATTTTAAAGAACCGATTTATGTGGGTGAGCTGGTAACGTTTCTTGCCAGTGTCAATCATGTCGGTCGTACCTCGATGGAAATCGGTATTCGCGTAGAAGCACAACATATTCAGAATAGAACCATTCGCCATACCAATACTTGTTATTTCACCATGGTAGCGGTGGATGAGCAGCGTAAGCCAAAAGAAGTCCCGCAATTAAATTTAGATACGGAATGGAAGCGTTGCCGTTTCGAAGCTGCTGAGCAACGTAAGGCAACACGTTTGCAAGAGGTTCATCAACCTTCATGCAGTGTGTTCAAGAAGACGACGCAGTGTTAAGTTCCTGGTGTACGAGCCATTAAAAAAGATCGAACCGCAGCATGGTTCGATCTTTTTTTTACATTGGTAATGAAGTAAGGGTTAAGTCATTACAAATGTGAGTCTAAGGAACTGGAGGAACCTTGAGATCTAATTAGTTTGTTGGTGCTGGTGTAGATGCAGGCGCTTCAGTTGCTGTTGCATCAGTTGCAGCTTGACCTTGAGTTTCAGGTTGTTCTTGAGTTGAAACAACAACTTTTTCTTCAGTTTGTTGTTCTACTGGCGCTGCAAATGTAGATGCAGCTGCAAGAGTAAGTGTAGTCGCAAGAACAGTTTTGATAAGTTTCATGTTTGGCATCCTTATTTCATTTAAAATAACAACCGCAATAGGAGGATTCAGTTTATCCAAATCTCTCAATTTCGGCATGAGGTCCATGCTATGTGCCAATCCAATTTGCGGCAATATTCTTAACAATCTATTACGTCTATCTTAACAATATGAAATATTGCATCCTGTTTTGTAGGTGCTGTGTAAAATAGCATGGAGAAATTAAGGATGAAAATGTATGGAAATATGTTTTTGTGATTAAAAAATAATCGCTAATTTTACGTGTTTTAAACATTAAGTTTGCTTTTCTAAAAAATGCTTAATTGAATAAAACATTTATATTGAATATTTAAATAAGATTTTTAGATTTAGTTTGTGATGTATATCACTTTATTTTTAATTGATGGGGTTTTGGTCTAATTGTCAGTGAGGTTATTCTTTATTTTATTTCATCGATTTTTCTCTTTAGAATGAAATAAATTTTTAATGCGAGTCTATCGTGAAGCTTATTGCTCCGAAAACAGTCCCTACTCATATTATTTCTGGCTTTTTAGGTGCAGGTAAGACCACGTTATTACAGTATTTATTGAGTCAAAAGCCTGAGCATGAAGTCTGGGCAGTTCTGATGAATGAATTTGGACAAATTGGTGTTGACCAACAATTGATTACCCATCAGCAAGGTTATGCGGTCAAAGAACTGCTAGGGGGCTGTTTGTGTTGTAGCAGTCAATTACCCATGCAGATTGCACTTTCTCGCCTGCTGAGTGAAAGCAAACCTGATCGTTTATTTATCGAACCAACAGGTTTAGGACATCCTGCACAATTATTGGAACAACTGACTGAACTCCATTGGCAAAGTAGCTTAAATATGCGGGCTTTGGTGATTGTTGTGGATGGCAGTCGCCTACATGATCGGAATTGGGTCAAACAGAACTTATATAGTGACCAATTAAAAGCTGCACAAATCGTGGTGTTGTCGCATACCGATTGTATGACCGCAGCAGATCATCAAGCGTATGCCGATTTAAAACAAGAGTATGAAACTTATGTCCAGTTTTGGATAGGAGCCGAACATGGGCAGGTGCAGATTCAGCAAATTGATATTGCGCAGCAGCCGCTACAACGTCAAATTCAGCCTTTATTAAAGTTGCAACAAGTGCAGGGAGCGATTGAACAACTGCCAGAAATAAAGCAGCTTCCATATCATTATGTTGAAACGACGCAAGGTTATACGGTCGCGGGTTGGAAATTGCCGAAACGCTGGCAGTTTAATTTCTATGATCTGTTGGATCTGTTATGTGCACAACAGGATTGGGTACGTATTAAAGGCATATTTAACACTGAGCAAGGCTGGAAAAGCTTTAACTTTAACCCGCAGCAGTTTAACTATAAGTCGGCCGAGGAGAGCATCGACAATCGAATTGAGCTGATTTGTCAGTCAACACGTGACTGGTTGGCTTTTGAAACACAATTATTGCAGTGCCGTATCGATCCGATTGATGATCAACATAATCAAATCGCACATGCTTCTCAGTAAAATAGAGTATGCTTAGCGCCAAATTTGAGAACACTGAATTTAAGAGTATCGTTTATGGCGCTAAAAGCAACAATATATAAGGCAGATCTGAATATCGCCAATATGGATGAGCATATCTATGCAGATTATCAGCTCACACTTGCTCAGCATCCTTCTGAAACCATTGAACGTTTAATGGTGCGTATTCTGGCTTATGCACGTTTTGCCGATGAACGTTTAGAGTTTACCAAAGACTTATTTGAAACTGATGAGCCAGCATTATGGCAAAAAGATCTGACTGGATTATTGGAAAAGTGGATTGAAGTCGGTTGCCCATCTGAAGATAAAGTGAAAAAAGCCAGTGCGCGTTGCAAACAGGTTGCAGTCGTAACCTATGGTTCTCAGTCAGATGATTGGTGGCAGAAGAATACCAAGATTAAAACCTTGAGCAATGTGCAAGTGTGGCAATTGGCTCCACAAACTACGCAGGCACTTGAGGGCTTATGCGAACGTACCATGCAATTGCAGTTGAATATTATGGATGGCGAATGGACTTTGTTAAGTGAGCAAGGTCAAGTCGACATTCAGTGGCAGCAATTGCAATAATTTTAGTCTGAGTGATGTGGAGAGATAGAAATGAGCGCAGAATTAGAAATCATTGACTTGAAAGTAGGTGAAGGCAAAGAAGCGGTTCGTGGTGCTTTGATCACGACTCACTATACCGGTTGGTTGGAAGATGGAACCAAGTTTGACTCGTCTTTAGATCGTGGCAACTACTTTGAAACCGTGATTGGTACAGGCCGTGTGATTAAAGGCTGGGATCAGGGTATTATGGGGATGCGTGTGGGTGGAAAGCGTAAGCTGATTGTGCCTGCACATTTGGCCTATGGCTCACGTAAAATGGGTAAGATTATTCCTGCCAATGCCAATCTGACTTTCGAAATTGAACTATTCGACGTGAAAACACGCGACGAATAACCAGTTTGGATTGAGTAAATTGAAGCGATTTGGTTTATTTTTAGACTAAATCGCTTTAAAATCATAAAGATAAAATAATATTAATAATTGTATAATAAGGTTTTGATTTTAAAAACATTTCTTTTATCTGAATTTTATTACAGCCCAAGAAAAATATATTGATTCTGTATACAGTCCTGTATATCTTTGAGTTAAAAGAGCAATTTTTCTATGGCCCTTATTGTTAAAGCATAAATCTGTACGCTCAGGGTGTGAAATATTGTACTTCAGACGACTATAAATTGATGGGGGTAAGTCAGTTATAGTCTATCGATGATAAAAAATGCCGCAAAACGTAATGATAAGAATTTGAGTGAGTAGAGGTTGATATGAATGATTATTTGGATATCACTGCATCTGAACTATTAAGAGAGTTAGATCATTTTTTTCTGATTGATACCCATGATGGTGCCCAGACTGGTTTTTGGGTCAATGAAAAAGCATTGACAGATAAACATTATTGGATGGATGGCGACTATAAGGTTGAAATCTTGAGATCCTTACAGCCTTCGCATCAGTATGCGCCACATGACTATAAAATCACGCGTTTGGCCGTGGGCGAAAATGATAGTAATGTAGTGTTATTGGACTATGACGGGGTGCATAAAAAAATCCAGACCTTTCGTCGAGGTGAGTGGGTGAACCGTCTGAATAAATATTTTTATCAAAAAGAGCGTCACTATTTACAGCAGCTTGCAGATGATCCCAACTTTCAATTAATTCAGTATTAATATCATGCCGTGATGTTCAAATGCCCCTAATTCAAATCTTGGAATAGGGGTGAGTGTGCTTACCAAAAAATATTCAATTAAAATGTGATTGATTTCATAAAAAATACATTTAAGTTTATTTTCAGCTTTTAAAATTATAAATACAATCCGTACTTCCAGCTGACCATTCAAAAACATCTTATCTGTCCATAAAATTGTAAGATGATGCAGGCATGATCTGCGATCAGCGAATTTCTAATCTTGAGACGATATCTCTATGACAACACGTTTAGTGTCCCCAACTTTAAAAACTGTTTTAGGTCTTGTGTTTGGGGTGGTTGCCAGCACCACAACGTTTGCGGCAAATCCAAAAATTGATGCAACCACATTGACGGTCATTGGGTATCACGAAATCACAGAACGCAAAGATGCCTTGATTCCAAGTTATGCCGTGACAGCAAAGCAGTTCGGTGAACATATTGATTGGCTAAAAAAGAATGGCTATCACTTTATTAATGTTGATCAACTGATTAAGGCACATCAAGGTAAATATAAACTGCCGACTAAGCCTGTGTTACTTACTGTTGATGATGGCTATCAATCCTTCTATCAAAATGCCTATCCGATTATTCGTGCGAAAAAGGTTCCAGTGGTTTTAGCTGTCGTGGGTTCTTGGTTAGAGCCTAAAGCGGATCAGAAAGTTGACTTTGGTGGTGAGCTGATTGAGCGTAATAAAATCCTGAGTTGGGATGAGCTTAAGGAAATGCAGAGCAGTGGTTTGGTTGAAATCGCCAGCCACAGTTACCATTTGCATCAAGGTGTTAATGGTAATCCACAAGGAAACTCTGAACCTGCTGCGATTACGCGTATTTATGACCCTAAAACTAAAAGTTATGAAAGTGATGCTGCTTATCAAGCCCGTGTTTATCAAGATTTAAAAAAGAACAATGACCTCTTAAAATCACATGGTTTACGTTCACCTCGTGTGATGGTCTGGCCATATGGGCGCTATAATATGCAATTGGTACAAACCTCCAAACAGTTGGGGATGCCGATTACCATTACTTTGGATGATGGAGCAGACCACGCTAAGCAATCGTTACAAAACATGAGTCGTATTCTGATTCAGGGCAATATGTCAACCACGGCCTTGGCGCAAGAGATCAAGAACCGCGAACTGAATCTAAATGACAATAATCGACCACAAAAAATTATGCATGTCGATTTAGACTATATTTATGATCCAGATGAGAAGCAGCAAGAACGTAATCTTGATCATTTGATTGACCGTATTAATGGCATGGGCGTGAACACAGTCTATTTACAAGCGTTTTCTGATCCAGATGCCAACGGTTCTGCGGATATGGTGTATTTCCCAAATCGCCATATTCCGATGCGTGCAGATTTGTTTAATCGTGTGGCTTGGCAAATTCAAACCCGTACACCTGTACAGCGTCTATATGCCTGGATGCCACTTTTGGCTTGGGAACTGCCTAAGACTGATCCTGTGTCAAAAGATTTAGTGGAAACCCAGCAAGCCAAAGCGGGTGAGCATTTAAATATGGGCTATATCCGTCTCAGTCCATTCTCGCCAGCAGCACGACAAACCATTAAGGAAATTTATCAGGATTTAGCTAAATCAACGCCGTTTGATGGCTTGTTGTTCCATGATGATGTGACCTTGTCCGACTATGAAGATGCCAGTTCTGATGCGTTGGCTGCGTATGCAAAACAAGGCTTACCAACAGATCTTGCCAAAATCCGTGACAACGATGCAGATTTGCAAAAATGGACAGCATATAAAACCAATTATTTAGATGATTTTGCAATGGAGTTGGCAGGAGAGGTGCGTCAGTATCAGCCGTTTTTGGTGACTGCCCGTAATTTATATGCACAGGTGGCTTTAAATGCCTATGCGGAAAACTGGTATGCACAATCTTTAGAGCAATCACTAAATCGTTATGATTTTACTGCGATTATGGCGATGCCTTATATGGAGCAATCGGACAATCCTGCAAAATTCTATTCAGACATTATGAATCGCGTGAAGCAGTATCCAAACGGCATTAAAAAGACCGTGATGGAATTACAGGCGGTGAATTGGCGCAATGACCAAAAAGTACCCTCTGAAGAAATGGCAGCAACGATTAAGTCCTTATACGAGCAAGGTGCAATGCACGTGGCCTATTATCCAGATGATCCGATCAAAGGTCACCCAGATGTCGAAACAATGCGTAAGGCTTTTGGTCTAAAATCATCTCAATTAGTACCATAGTCGAGTAATGTAGATGAGTTGGATTGCTTTATTGTGGTCATACGCCATTAAGTTTGTTTTTTACTATCCATTATTTATGTCGTATTTGTGGATGGTCGGGGCAATTATTTTTTACTGGAGAGAGCGCCAAGACCCTCCTTATCAGCAACCTGCAGCTTTGCCCGAATATCCCAAAGTCGCGGTTTTGGTTCCTTGTTTTAATGAAGGGGACAATGCTGAAGAAACCATTAGCCATGCACTGAAATTGGATTATCCCAATTTTGAAGTGATCGCGATTAATGATGGTAGCTCTGACAATACGGGTGAAGTACTAGATCGATTGGCCACGCAGTATGAAAAATTACGTGTGGTACATTTGGCACTAAACCAAGGCAAGGCGATGGGTCTACAAGCAGGAAGCTTGATGACAGATGCAGAATTCCTGATTGGGATTGATGGGGATGCATTGCTCGATCCACATGCGGCTAAATGGATGATGCGACATTTCTTGGAAGACCCAACGGTGGCTGCTGTTACGGGGAATCCACGTATTCGGACTCGTTCGACCTTGCTTGGACGGATTCAGGTCGGGGAGTTTTCCTCAATCGTCGGTATGATCAAACGCGCACAACGGACCTTTGGTCGTTTATTTACGGTATCAGGGGTGGTTACTGCCTTTCGTAAAAGCGCCGTGCACCAAGTCGACTATTGGTCACCAAATATGTTGACTGAAGACATCGACATCACTTGGAAGTTGCAGCGCGCAGGTTGGGATGTCCGTTTTGAGCCAAATGCCTTGGTTTGGATATTGATGCCTGAAACCTTAAATGGGTTGTGGAAGCAACGTCTACGTTGGGCCATGGGCGGTGCACAGGTTTTGGTTAAAAATATTGACGTATTTTTAAAGCCTAAACTTAATTTTTTATGGCCGTTGATGTTTGAACTGTGTTTGACACTCATTTGGTCATATTTGATGCTTATTATGGCGGTGATCTGGTTATTGCATTTTATTTTAGCAATCCCAGCTTTGGCGATCGTGAGTTCACCATTTTTACCCTACGGTAGTGGAATTTTATTAGGGGCGACCTGTTTAATTCAGTTTGCTTTAAGCAAATGGATGGATAGTCGTTATGAACCAAACCTTGGGAAAAATTATTATTGGATGATTTGGTACCCGTTTGTGTTTTGGTTGATCACAATTACTGCTACAATCGTCGCCTTTCCAAAGGTACTGTTGCGTAATGATGAGAAACGTGCTCGTTGGATTAGCCCAGATCGTGGAATTCGTTGAATCGAAAAGATTCATTTTGCTGAGTAAAAAGCAATGAAAGCAGACAGCTTGATTATTGATGTACGTCGCCAACTCCCATGGCATAAGCGTTACTTCTCGACCACCACCACTGCAATGATGTGGGCGGGGTGGTTACTGTTATGGCGTCCATTTATTTTGGTATGGGTGTTGGTTGAATTACAAAAGACCCATATCGCTCAACGTTTGATGACTGCATTTAGTGATGGCATTGAGCATGGCATAACTGCATTATTTATGTGTGCGATCGCACTATTGTTATGGGGTTTATTACCTGCAAAACGTGTGCATAAAAAGCATGCTGTTGAAAAGACACTTCCTGATTATGCACGTTATTTTGAATTAGCTGAGCAAGAAATTCAGGTTGGACGTCAGCAGAAAGTCAGCATCGTTCATCACGATGAGAATGGTAAAATTATTCGCGTAGAATAATAGCTATTGTTCTGACTCGAAAAATATCGAATGCCTTAATTAAAGAAATTAAGGCATTTTTTATGATTTGTTCTTAAATTTTAGACATAAAAAAACCAGCTTACGCTGGATTTTTATTTGCACCATCTTTCATTAGTTGAAAGATGGTGCCCGAGGCCAGACTCGAACTGGCACGCTTTGTGGGCGGGGGATTTTAAATCCCCTGTGTCTACCGATTTCACCACTCGGGCATGTGCGCAATAATAGAGGACGCTTTAAAACTTGGCAAGAGCAAAACTTGCTATTTGCTTTCTTTTCAATCAATTCATGTGCTTATCTGATGAAAATTAAGCACTGTCATATAACTTTCATGATTCTTTCATCAAACTGAGATCAAAGCTTCATTTAAGCCAATTAATTTAAGTCATTTATTTATAGTGATAAAATTAAGGTAGCTATCCAAATGACAGCAAAAATTTCACGACGGGAACTCATTCAAAAAAGTCTATTCGGTTTCGGGGCGTTGTCTTTATCTGCAGGGTTTACAGGATGTAATGACAGTTCAGATCAAGAAACAGCAACATTGCAAGTGAGTTTTGAACATGGGGTTGCCAGTGGTGATCCTTTACAGGATCGCGTGATCTTGTGGACACGCTTGACGCCAAGTGAGAGTAGTGCGCGTCTGCAAGTGACGTGGGAAATTGCTTTAGATCAGCAATTCAAACAAATCATTAAAACCGATAAAGTCACCACAACGGCTTCACAAGATTTTACGGTGAAGGTAGATGCAACAGGTTTAAAACCAGATCAAAGCTATTTCTACCGTTTTATCTTCGGGGATAAAGTTTCACCTGTGGGTCAAACCAAGACTTTGCCAAGCAGTGCGACAAAAGTCAGTTTTGCAGTGTGTTCATGTTCAAACTATCCAGCGGGTTATTTCTATGTATATCGTGAAATGGCCAAGCAAAATGTCGATGTGGTGATCCATTTAGGTGATTATATTTATGAATATGGCGCGGATGGCTATGCAGCAGAGGATGCAGCCAAACTAGGCCGTACGCTTGCCGCAGACAATAATAAAGAAATTATTAAGTTGGATGATTATCGCAAGCGTTATGCGCTCTATCGTAAAGATAAAGACTTGCAGGCCTTGCACCATCGTCATCCATTTATTGTGATTTGGGATGACCATGAATTAGCTAATGATGCATGGCGAGAAGGGGCGGAAAATCACCAGCCAAACGAAGGATCATTCCTTGAGCGTAAACTAGCCGCTTTACAGGCCTACTTTGAGTGGATGCCAATTCGTCCTGTCGATGATCAACACACCAAGATTTATCGCCAGTTCGATTTTGGTAATCTGGTTCAATTGACGATGTTAGATACGCGAATTATTGCGCGTGATGAACAGTTGGACTATGCCAACTATATGACAGCGAATGGTTTGGATATTGCAAAATTCCAAGCAGATTTGACCAATCCAGCACGTACTCTAATTGGTTATACCCAACGTGATTGGCTGATTGGAAAACTGCAACAGTCGACAGCAAACTGGAATGTACTTGGTCAGCAAATTCTGATGACCAAGATGTTGGTTCCTGCTGAGTTGCTACTTGCTTTGGCTGAAATTACCGCAGGGAATCCGAGTGCGGATACTTTAAATAAGATGAATGCACAAATTACCGAGTTGGTGACTTTAAAAGTTCGCCTGCAGAAAGGTGATCCGACTTTAACAGCACAGGAAAAAGCACGTGTTCTGACGGTTGCACCTTATAACTTAGATGCATGGGATGGTTATTTTGCTGAGCGTGAGATTGTGTACGCTGCTTTGGCGCAATTAAAGAAAAAAATGGTGGTATTAGCAGGGGATACCCATAACGCATGGTCATCAAATTTATACAGTAAAGACGGTGCATTTGTCGGGGTGGAGTTAGCAACCAGTTCGGTGTCTTCGCCGGGTTTGGAAAAATACTTAAATATTCCATTGGCACAGTTGCAACAGTTTGAATTTGCATTCACGACTTTGATTGATGAGTTGAATTACTGCAATTTAAATCAAAGAGGCTATTTGATTGTTCAATTTGATGCTGCACAAGTTCAGTCACAATGGATTTATGTGGATTCAATCAAAAAGCCTGAATATGTGATTGATCAATCACGAGGCTATCAATTGAGTTTGGATAAAAACTTATTGCCAGTGAAAACAGGGCAGCAAGTGGCTTAAGTTTCAAAAGTGGGGGGAAGCCAAGTCAATGAACTTGGCTTTTTTATGATCTGTCCTTAAATTTTAGACATAAAAAAACCAGCTTACGCTGGATTTTTATTTGCACCATATTTCATTAGCTGAAAGATGGTGCCCGAGGCCAGACTCGAACTGGCACGCTTTGTGGGCGGGGGATTTTAAATCCCCTGTGTCTACCGATTTCACCACTCGGGCTTTACCAATGGAGGCGGAGGTCGGAATCGAACCGGCGTACACGGAGTTGCAGTCCGCTGCATGACCACTCTGCCACCCCGCCATCTCTTGGTGATGCACATATTAGCAATCTTTAAAAAAAAAACAATAGTGTTTATTGCGAATATGCACATAAAAACAACATCTAAAAGAATATTGCTCAAATTATCATGTATTATTTACGCAATTGATTCATACCCACTTTGGAGATGCGCTGTGGCATTGGTTTTAGACGGTCGTGCATTAGCAAAACAAATTGAAACGGATTTGTTGGTACGTGTAGAAGCATTAAAAGCAAAATCGGGGCGTACCCCAATCTTGGCAACCATTTTGGTTGGTGATGATGGTGCATCTGCCACGTATGTGCGTATGAAAGGCAATGCTTGCCGCCGGGTTGGCATGGACTCGCTTAAAGTTGAGCTTCCAAAAGAAACTACAACTGAACAATTATTGGCTGAAATTGAAAAATTAAATGCCAATCCTGATGTGCATGGCATCTTGTTACAGCATCCAGTGCCTGAACAAATTGATGAAAGAGCATGTTTCGATGCGATTTCGTTAGCGAAAGATGTCGATGGCGTGACGTGTTTAGGTTTTGGTCGTATGGCTATGGGCGAAGCGGCGTATGGTTCAGCAACTCCAGCGGGCATTATGACCATTTTGCAAGAAAATAAAATTGAAATCGCAGGTAAACACGCGGTTGTTGTAGGCCGTTCTGCTATTTTGGGTAAACCAATGGCGATGATGCTATTACAAGCCAATGCGACTGTGACCATTTGCCATTCTCGTACTCAAAATTTACCAGAATTGGTTAAACAAGCTGATATTATTGTTGGTGCGGTGGGTAAAGCTGAGTTGATCCAAAAAGACTGGATCAAGCAAGGTGCTGTTGTGGTTGATGCGGGCTTCCATCCTCGTGATGGTGGTGGTGTCGGCGATATCCAATTGGTCGGTATTGAAGAGATTGCTTCAGCTTATACCCCAGTACCGGGTGGTGTGGGACCGATGACGATTACGACGTTGATTCGTCAAACTGTAGAAGCTGCTGAAAAAGCATTAGCGTAACGATTAATAACCCCTCGCGAAGAGGGGTTTTTTAGAATTCAAGAAATATGAGTTGCACTTTTCAATTTACCAAAGCACCTGAACATTTGTTGCAGGCCTTGCATCAGGTGATTCCCAATACTGATTTACTCGCACAGCAGTTACCTGAAACACCAATTTCGCTTTGGCTAATTCCGCCAGTATTTCCAACCGATCGCTTAGATGATGAAGTGATTCGACGGATTTGGAATGAAACGCCGTATTGGATTTTTTGTTGGGCTTCTGGTCTGGCAATGGCACAATGGCTATTGGCTGAGCCGCATCATGTTAAAGATAAAGTTGTTTTAGATTTTGGTGCTGGTTCGGGTGTGGTTGCGATTGCGGCAAAAATGGCAGGTGCTAAACGTGTGATTTGTTGTGATATTGATCCCATCAGTCTTGCATCATGTCGTGAAAATGCGTTGCTGAATGATGTTGAACTCGAGTATCTGGACGATTTGTACCAGTCCGAACAAGTTGATGTGCTATTGGCGGCAGATGTACTGTATGACCAATCCAATCGTTTCTTTCTGGATGAGTTTTTAAAATTTGCACCTGAGGTCTGGGTCGCGGATAGTCGAGTCAAAAACTTTAGCCATCCGCAATATCTAAAAATTGATGAACGTAGCGCAAGCACTTGGCCAGATCTGGATGAAGCCAAAGAATTTAGAAACGTCAGTTTTTATCGAACCAAATAATACGCCCTAGTGAAAAGCTATTTTGTATTGAGATTATCAAATCTCAACACAATCTCCTGACTATGCATGCTAAAACATTCAGATGAAATAAACAGATGGCCTTGGGGCTGTTATACAGAAAAATGTTTAAAAAGGAAGATGTATGAGTATCCAGCAGATTGATGATGGCAAACATGGTGCTTTTAAGCTGTACGAAGGCGAGGAACTCGCTGGTGAGATGGCTTATACCTGGGCGGGGGACAGTATGCTCATTATTGACCATACCGATGTAAGTGACCAATTTCGTGGTCAAGGTGTGGGGCATAAGCTGCTAAAGGAGCTGATTGCCTTTGTGCGTCAACGTCAGGTGAAAGTCATTCCTTTGTGCCCGTTTGCAAAATCGGTGTTTGATAAGGATCTTTCGATTCATGACGTTTTGAAAGGATAAGCAGTGTTGGATGTATTCCCCATGATGGAATACATCCATTTTCATTGGCTAAGCCATAAAATTAAGAACAAGTATAACGAACCACTTTGAGTGTGCTTGGGCGAGCTTCAAGCGCCTGACGGGTGGCATAGCCTTCGCTATTATTTAAATCGGGTGAATTGGATAAACCAAATGTTGCACGGCTATTGCCGAGTTTTACACCATATTGTTCTTGTTGGATTGGATTTGCGATCTCATTGACACTCAATACAGCAAGTTTATAGGTTTTGTCCGCACCTAGAATTTGCTTGCAGGCATGTTGTAATTTTTTCTCATCTAAGTCGCTATTACTACGTGCAGCGAGCGTATAAGCAACAGTCGCAGAAGTGGCCGTTTTATTTTCAATTTGATAACCCGTTGTGCCATTGTATTGATGTGGACTACTTTGACAGGCTGCAAGAACAAGAGCACCGCTCATAATTAACAATAAATTGGTTTTTTTCATATCAATAATCCTGTTATTTCTGGTTTTAGTATCGCATAAAATAAGTTTTTTATTGTGAGGAATCTTTAAAACACAGGCTATTCATCGTTTTTTAGCTTCAAATATCAAGAAAGAATTTTCGTTTTCGAACAATTTTGCATATAATCTGCCAAGTTTTTTATTTAATACAGAAGTCATTGCTTTTTTTGCAGTATTGGAGCCCGTTTTTTAACGGGCATTTAATTTATTGCAGGATAGGGTTTGTTGAATGTCACTTGGCCCTCAATTAAGCAAGTCTGGATAGGTATGTCATGATCTCTACAGATAGTCAAAAGAAATACGTGGTTGCATTTGACCAAGGTACAACGAGCTCACGTGCGATCGTGTTGGATCACGATGCGAATGTCATCAGTATTGCTCAGCGTGAATTTACGCAAATCTACCCACAACCAGGTTGGGTTGAGCATGATCCAATGGAAATCTGGGCGACACAAAGCGCCGTCTGGGTTGAAGCTCTAGCGCAAGCAGGTATTTCTAGTGAGCAAATTGCAGCAATTGGGATCACTAACCAACGTGAAACTACCGTGATTTGGGATAAACAGACTGGCAAACCTATTTACAATGCAATTGTATGGCAAAGTCGCCAAAGCAATGAAATTTGTAATCAACTGCGTCAAGACGGTTGGCAGGATTATGTTCATAAAGTCACTGGTTTGGTGCTTGATCCGTATTTCTCTGCGACAAAAATTAAGTGGATTCTAGATCGCGTCGAAGGTAGCCGTGAACGTGCACAACGTGGTGAGTTGCTGTTTGGTACGATTGACACTTGGTTGCTGTGGAAATTGACCAATGGTCAAGTGCATGTCACTGATTACACTAACGCTTCCCGCACCATGCTATTCAACATTGAAACTTTGCAGTGGGATGACAAGTTACTTGAAGCACTGAATATTCCAAAAGCGATGTTACCTGAAGTGCGTAGTTCTTCAGAAATCTATGGTTATACCCATACCATTAGTGGGCAAGAGATTGGAATTCCAATTGCAGGTATTGCTGGTGATCAGCAGGCTGCGCTATTTGGACAAATGTGTGTTGAAGTGGGGCAGGCAAAAAATACCTATGGTACGGGTTGCTTCTTGCTTATGAATACGGGCAAACGCATTGTGCAATCTGATCATGGTTTATTGACGACAATCGCATGTGGTCCGCGCGGTGAAGTGAATTATGCACTGGAAGGTGCGGTATTTAATGGCGGTTCTTGTGTGCAGTGGTTACGTGATGAGCTCAAAGCGATTAATGATTCGCATGACTCTGAATACTATGCAACCAAAGTAAAAGACAGCAATGGCGTCTATGTGGTTCCAGCCTTTACGGGTTTAGGGGCGCCCTATTGGGATCCAACAGCGCGCGGTGCGATTTTAGGGATTACTCGTGGCGTCAGCATCGAACATATTATTCGTGCGACATTGGAGTCAATTGCTTACCAAACACGTGACGTCTTGGATGCCATGCAGCAGGACTCTGGTGAGAAATTGCGTACTTTACGTGTCGATGGTGGTGTAACCGCGAATAACTTCTTGATGCAATTCCAAGCCGACATCATGGGCACTTCAGTTGAACGTCCAGCCATGAAAGAAACCACGGGTATGGGCGCAGCATTTTTGGCGGGTCTGGCGGTCGGTTTCTGGTCGGATTTAAATGAATTGAAGAGTAGAATGACCATCGAAAATACCTTTACCCCAGAGTGCAGTCAGGATGTGACTGAAAAACTCTATAAAGGTTGGTTAAAAGCAGTCGGACGTACTCGTGATTGGGCGGAAGATTAAGCTAAAATAACCCCAATTTAAGATGACTAAAACAACATAGGATGGATGAGCATGAGCTTGATACTACGCCAACAGAAAACCCTCGAATTAGTGAGAGAGCGTGGCTATATCAGTATTGAAGAGCTTGCTCAGCATTTTGATGTCACCCCGCAAACCATCCGTCGTGATATTAATCAACTGGCCGATGAAGGTTTGCTGCGCCGTTATCATGGTGGTGCAGCGCATGATTCAAGTGTGGAAAACACTGAATATACGATGCGTGTTGGCCATATGTTGGAACAAAAAAGAACGATTGCAGCCGCAGTGGCTGCTGCTGTTCCTGATTATGCCTCTTTATTTATCAATATTGGGACCACCACGGAAGCCATTGCTCACGCATTACTGAATCATACGGGTTTGCGGATTATTACCAATAACCTCAATGTTGCCAAAATCCTCAGTACCAAAGAAGACTTTGAGGTACTGATTGCCAGCGGGCGTGTCCGTCCGGATGGTGGGGTGATTGGTCAGGCGACTGCAGACTTTTTTAAACAGTTTAAAGCGGATTATGCTTTAGTTGGTATTAGTGGCATTGAAGAAGATGGCACCTTGCTGGATTTTGATTTCCAAGAAGTATGTGTGTCTCAGGAAATTGTATCCAGTGCCCGTCAAGTGTTCCTTGCAGCAGATAGCAGTAAGTTTGGTCGTAATGCCATGATCCGTTTAGGTTCACTTAAGCAAGTTGATTGTATTTTTACTGACCAGCAACCGAATGATGAATTTATGAAAACCATTCGAGATTTAGATGTTGGCTTGATTGTTGCCCAGTAAATCTTCATTTTCGAAAAATTGTTACTTTTCTTGAGTCGAGACGATTTGGCTCGAGTCTATTTAAATAAGAACTAAACGCTAAGCATCAGCCGCCTTTATATTGAAAGATTCTCTGTGTTTTAATGCTTCTATTTTCAGTTTTGACCATTTATCTAAAAATGCCTAGAAATTGGCATTTTTTTGACGTTTTTTTATTGTTTGTTTTCATTTTACATGTTTAAATGTTCGTTATTGAACAATAATGAAAATTTGCGGTGACTTATGCAAACTTCTCCTCAGTCTAACGACAAAATTTATGACCTTGCTGTCATTGGTGGTGGTATCAACGGTGTTGGTATTGCAGCAGATGCTTCAGGTCGTGGCTTATCTGTATTCCTCTGTGAAAAAGATGATTTGGCCAGCCATACCTCTTCTGCAAGCAGTAAGTTGATTCATGGTGGTTTGCGTTATCTTGAACATAAGGAATTCCGCTTAGTACGTGAAGCGCTGGCTGAGCGTGAAGTGTTGTTGGCGAAAGCACCGCATATTATTCGTCCCATGCGTTTTATCATGCCGCATCGTCCACATCTGCGCCCAGCATGGTTGATTCGTACAGGTTTATTCTTTTACGATCACTTGGGTAAACGTGAAAAGTTATTGGGTTCGAACAACGTTTACTTTAAAGAAGACAGTCCATTAAATGCAGCAATTACACGTGGTTTTGAATATTCAGACTGCGCGGTGGATGACTCGCGTTTGGTGGTGTTGAATGCCATGCACGCCCGTGAAAAAGGGGCTGACATTGTGACGCGCACCCGTTGCTTATCCGCACAACGCCAAGGTCAATACTGGATTGTGGATTTGGAAAATGCACAAGGCCAATTCCAGATCAAAGCCAAGGCTTTGGTCAATGCTGCTGGGCCTTGGGTGGCACAATTTATTAAGCAAGATTTACAGCTTAAATCACCGTATGGCATTCGTTTGATTCAAGGCAGTCATATCATTGTGCCGAAGCTTTATGAAGGTGATAAAGCCTTTATCATGCAGAATGATGACCGTCGTATTGTGTTCGCGATTCCATATTTAGATCAATACACCATGATTGGTACCACAGATCGTGAGTATCAAGGTGATCCTGCACAAGTAAAAATCACCCAAGAAGAAATTGATTACTTGATTGAAGTCAGTAATGCACACTTCAAAAATCAGTTAACCCAAGCTGATATTATTTCGACTTTTGCAGGTGTGCGTCCATTGTGTGATGATGAATCAGACAATCCATCTGCAATTACCCGTGATTATACTTTGGCTTTATCGCAAGAATCGGAAGATCAAGCCCCATTACTGTCTGTGTTTGGCGGTAAGTTAACCACGTATCGTAAGTTAGCAGAATCTGCCATGCAGCAGTTAAAAGCATTTTTCCCAGAAATGAAAGGCAGTTGGACAGCGACAGAAGCCTTACCGGGTGGCGAAAATATGGCATCAGCTGAGCAGTTGGCAAAAGAAATCCGTGCACAAGTGACGGATACATCTGAAGCGTTGGCAAAACGTTGGGCATCTGCTTATGGTTCACGTATTTGGAATATTTTAGGAGAGGCAACTTCTGTTGCACAGCTTGGACAACATTTTGGACAAGGTTTGTATGCGAAAGAAGTGGATTATTTATGCCGCTTTGAGTGGGTCACGACCAGCCAAGATATTTTGTGGAGACGTTCAAAGCTTGGTCTCAATTTTACGCCAACTGAAATCGAAAGCTTAGATGTGTATTTAGCAAATAAACCAAATAGCACGGTTGCTGCTTAAAAATTCTCAATAAAAAAGCCCCTTTGAATAAGGGGCTTTTTTTATGGGTCTTCATTAGTACTTAAAGCGGAATGCAACGGTGTAATTTGCAGGTGCTCCGTAGAAGGCTTGTCCATCGGTAAAGCTGTTTAAATATTTTTTATCAGTTACGTTATTAGCGTTGGCCTGAATACTGAGATTTGGACTAAGGTCATAGCTTGCCATTAAATTCAGCAAGGCATAATCACTTTGTTTGAGATAAGTGTTATAACTTGGATCAAAACGGGTGATTTTACTTTGCCATTTTAGACCTGCACCAACTTTCAATTTTGGTAGCTGAGTAGGGGAGTAGGTCGTTAATAGATTAAAGCTTTGTGTTGGATTATAGGTTCTTGCAGCACCGCCATTCTTTAGATCTTGCAGGCTAAACTGGGTATAGCCGAGTGAAACATTGACTTGATCTGTTAATTGTCCAGCCAAGCCAACTTCTAAACCTTGTGAACGTAAATCACTAATGGCTGAAGTACGGTTAAGTGGATGGCTATCTGTTGGACGTAGTGGATAATTATTTTCCTCGGTTCTAAATACAGCCAGTGTCCCAGTGAGTTTGTTATCTAGCCATGAGCTTTTAAACCCAACTTCATAGCTTTTACCTTCAATTGGATCCGCAACTTTACCTGTTTTTTCATCGACTGCAGTTTGTGGTCGGAAAATCGAGGTGTAGCTCATATAACCAGTATATTCCGGGGTGAAGTTGTAGGTGATACCTGCATATGGGGAAACTTTGCTTTCATCATAAACCATGGGCGCATCGTAACTTGTACCTTCACTTTTGGCTTTTACATAGTTTGCCCCTAAGGTAACTTTTAGATCATCGTTAAGGTGAAGGCGTGTTGCTGCATAAACCGATTGATTGCGTTGTGTATAGTCTGCGGTCTGAGAAAAATTAGACCAAGTGACATTGTTGGGGGTCCAACTTGCCCAATCTGTTGTGTAAGGAACATTATCAGTATAGTTAATATTACTATCATGCAAGGTCCCATTTTTTGCATGATCATTCTGATGGCTGTTTGAGAAGGAATAGCCGATGATTGCTTCATGCTCTTGATTGAACAGGTCAAATTTGCCTTGTAGATTTAAATCGGCCGTATGTAGTTTATTATTTTCTAAAAAGCCGCTTGGTGTTAGGGAAATACCTGAGCCATCAGCATTTGGATAGCCATAGTAGTAGAGCAGTTGGCTTTTACGATCTTTCTCATTGTAGTTGTAGCTTAGGTTGGCAGACCAAGTTTCTGATAATTTTTGTTTTAACTCAAAAAACGCATTACGTGAAGTGTTGTCCCAATAGGCCCAATCGGGGTTTGGATTGTAAGAGCGATCATAATTGATTTGTTTGCCCGAAGAATCCATTAACGGTAACGCACCCCAGTTATTAGCATTGGGTTTATTTTTTTCTTGGCTGGCACCAATAGTTAGTAAGGTATTGTCTCCAAGATCAGCTTCTAAAATTCCTGCAATGCCATTTTTCTCAGAACTATAGCGGTCTAAGTTTGAATTGCCTGTTTGTTGAAAACCAGAAACACGGCCGCGAACAGTACCGTTTGGTAATAGGCTACCCGAGGCATCTGCCTCATAACGTTGTGTATCCCATGAGCCATAGCTTAAGCCAGCATTGGCTTGAAACTCTTTGGTGGGGCGTTTACGGATATAGTTAATGGTTGCGCTTGGATCACCAAAAGCATTGGTTAGAGCATCTGCACCTTTAATGACTTCAATGCGATCATAAAAGTAGCTGTCTGGATTGGTGTCATTATAATTCCATTCACTTGATGGAAAACCAACTCCATCAACTAGAATGTTTGAAATTTCAAAACCACGTGCCATATACACAGAGCGTTCAGTTTCAAGTGAGTTTACGGTCACACCAGGGGTATTGTTGAGTACATCTCGAGAACTGGTAAGGCCAAAATCTTCAATTTGTTGGCGTGTCACTACATTGATAGTTTGAGGGATTTCTTTGGCTTCAATATCGAGTTTGGTGGCGCTTGAACTATTTTTAATGGTATATGCTTTAGTTTGTTCACTGGTATTGCTATCTGGCGAGGCTTGAACTTTGATGGTTGGGAGTTGTTGTGATCCTTCCTCAAGTGCATGGCTATATGAGCTGATACTGACTAATGTGGAGATTGCTAAAAAAAGGGGAGTGCGTTTGAACAGCGTGGAAGAACTCATGTCTACAACCATGTAAATGAGAAATATTATTATTACAATTATTGTTAATATTCGTTAACTTTGCAATTTATTTCGTCCAAAGCTTAATGGGAATACTTAGCGTGGGGTGGAGGATTGATAGGAATTTTCGAAAATTAGGCATTAAAAAAGGCCGCCGTAGCGACCTGTGATCGGTTATGTCCAGTCAAATGTAAATAGGACACGTCGAGTTTCGGGTTGGTAAAACATCAAGATATTGTCGGCACCATGATTGCAATATTCCCAACCCGATGCGGAAGCAATAAAATAATAAGGTCGTTGCTGTTGATCAAAGATGTGTACAAAACAGTTGTCATCTTGTTCAATATTTTCCAGTTTAAGTTGTTCTTCAATCGGATAGCACCAGTTTCCATATTCAGCATCACCACCCAGTTGATTGAGTAAAATGGTGGGTTTGTTATTTTGATACTCGACATCAGATGTGCTAATCACTTTTTTTTGTTCTAAGAAGCGTTGTTTGACCTGTCGAAAATCTTTATGCATTTCTTGACTGTGAGTCAAAACTTCAGCGTATAAAGGATGACTTTTATTTTCTAAAATAAAATAGTGTTGATCAGCCAGCCAATGGTATTGAGACTGCTCATCCAACTGTAAAATAAACCAATTTTCACGCGCAAATTCATTATGGAACTCAGCAGTCTCTGAGCCGATGTAGCATTCATAAGGCTCAATTGGATTGACTAAATGAATCCAGCCTTGCCATTCAGGATTGATCTGGGTAAGGTCAATCGAAATGAGGGGGAGTAAATGTTTTGCAAGAAAAGAATCTTTGGCTGCAAAAACAGTGTCTGAGTCTGGGAGTAATTTTAAAAAATCTTGTGCAATTGTAATGTCTTGAATGTCTTATTGCATAACTTTTCCTGTTTAAATCGATGAGAGAGGAATCGCTTTGTATTTTTCACTTAGTTTTGTTGGCACATTAAAATTTTAATCTGTTGATCTTGATCGGGTGAAAATCGTTTATCAGGCTATTAGCCTATTATGTTTTCCAGCTTATGATGACAAAAAAGGTCGCCGTAGCGACCTTTTTTAATCTCCCAGAATCCCTCTGTATTAAAGAGGGAAACTAAGGGGATTAAGCAGATTTAACAGCTGCTAATAATTCATTTTGACGATCTTTAAGTGCTTGAGGTAAGCGAGCGCCAAGCTTAGTGAATAACTCAGTGTGGCTTTCAAGCTCTTTGATCCATTGATCTTTGTCTTGCGCTGTTACTGTATTGAATTGTTCTTTAGAGAACTCAATACCAGTCCAGTTCAATTGTTCATAAGTTGGCACAAAACCGATTGGTGTTTCAGTTGCTTCTGCACGGCCTTCACAACGATCAATGATCCACTCAAGAACACGCATGTTTTGACCGAAACCTGGCCATACGAAGTTGCCTTCAGCATCACGACGGAACCAGTTTACGTTGAAGATTTTTGGTAATTTATTACCAGCAGCTTCAGCTTTCGCGCCTACTTTTTTGCCCATGTCTAACCAGTGACCGAAGTAATCAGCCATGTTATAACCCGCAAATGGAAGCATTGCGAATGGGTCACGACGAACGATACCTTGTTGGCCAACCGCTGCCGCAGTTGTTTCAGAACCCATCGTTGCTGCTTTATAAACGCCATCAACCCAGTCAAATGCTTCAGAAACTAAAGGCACTGTATCTGCACGGCGACCACCGAAGATGAATGCAGAGATTGGTACACCTGCTGGATTTTCCCAGTCAGCGTCAATCGAAGGACATTGACCCGCAGAAACAGTAAAGCGTGAGTTAGGATGCGCTGCTTTTTCGCCTTCAACGTATGGTTGGCCTTTCCAAGTGATTAAGTCAGCTGGAACTTCTTTAGTAAGACCTTCCCACCATACTTCGCCATCTTTGGTTACTGCAACGTTGGTATAAATCACATCTTTATGCATGGTTGCGATGCAGTTCGGGTTAGTTTTGGTATTTGTACCAGGTGCAACACCGAAGAAACCAGCTTCTGGATTGATTGCATATAAGCGACCATCTTCACCTGGTTTGATCCAAGCGATATCGTCACCTACAGTTTCAATCTTCCAGCCTTCGTAACCTGCTGGTGGAATTAACATAGCAAAGTTTGTTTTACCACATGCAGAAGGGAATGCTGCTGCGATGTAGTGTTTTTCACCTTGTGGGTTAGTCACACCTAGGATTAGCATGTGTTCAGCTAACCAACCTTGCTCGCGACCCATTGCAGAAGCAATACGTAATGCTAAGCATTTTTTGCCTAGTAGTGCATTGCCGCCGTAACCAGAACCATAAGACCAGATTTCACGCGTTTCTGGATAGTGAACGATATATTTTTCGTTATTACATGGCCAAGCAACATCTTTCTCGCCATCTTTAAGTGGCGCAGCAACAGTGTGTACACATGGGATAAACTCGCCATCTGTACCTAACACGTCATAAACGGCTTTGCCCATACGTGCCATTTTCGTCATGCTGACAGCAACGTAAGGTGAATCTGTTAACTCAATACCGATGTGAGCAATGTGGCTTCCTAAAGGACCCATCGAGAAGGGAACCACATACATGGTACGGCCTTCCATTGCACCGTCAAATAATCCATTTAATTTTGCGCGCATCTCAGCAGGAGCAACCCAGTTATTGGTTGCGCCAGCATCTTCTTGATTTTGAGAGCAGATATAAGTGCGATCTTCAACACGAGCAACGTCAGAAGGGTCAGAATTTGCAAGATAAGAACCAGGATGTTTTTCTTGGTTGAGTTTCTGCATGGTGCCGTTAGCGATCATCAAGTCCATTAGACGTTGATATTCCTCTTCGCTTCCGTCACACCATTCGATTTTTGCTGGTTTGGTCAATTTTGCAATTTCTTCCACCCATGCAATAAGCTTAGGGTGACGAACGAATTCTGGTGCGTTCACTTGGGTCATGGTGATGCCTTTTTAAAGTGTGTACAACGTACAAATTCTATCTACTGGATGGCAGTAAGACAGATGAAGTAAAAAAAGTGGCTGTATTAAAGCATAAAATCATAAAAAATATAAGACTAAAGAATAGGTCCGACTCTTCATGTGGAAATGCATATTTAATTACAAGGTATTGTTTTTTATATATTTGATTATTTTATATTTTACTATTTTGTATATTTATATATGTTATTTTTGTTATAAATCATGATGTAAAACAATGGTTTGAATTTATTTTTAATTTTATGAGAATTGTTATTGATTATATGAATGAAGCTCATTCAAAATTTACATAAACAAGCTTTTATTTGTTGATTTTGTAAACAAAAATATGCATATGATCTGTCTTAAGGTTGTGATTCATGGCTCAAAATATAAAGCCTTTATCGATTATTTATAATCAAAAATCAGGTTTTCATGCTGCTCAGCAAGATGAAGAATATGAGCGTCTCATGACTTTTTGGACCCAATATGGATTCGAAATTCAGGTTTTTGAACTTAATTCTCAAGTTGATTTTGATGACCTGATGACAACCGTTCTGGCTCGGCATCAGCAGTCAGAACATAAAGGGGTTGTGGTTGCGGCAGGAGGCGATGGAACGTTAAATGCTGTTGCAAAAAAACTGCTGCATAGTGATATTGCAATGGGAATTATGCCATTAGGGACATTTAACTATGTGGCTCGGGCATTAAATATTCCAATCGATGTTGCTCAGGCCGCAAAGGTGATTGCGACTGGAGCAATACAAGAAGTCCATGTTGCTGCAATCAATGATCAGATTTATCTCAACAATGCGAGTCTGGGCTTATATCCTTTATTTATAAAAAAACGGGAACGCTATAATCAACGTTTTGGACGATTCCCACTGAATGCGTATACATCGGGTTTGGATGTATTACTGCGTGAACATAAATCCTTAAAACTTGCGGTCACTATTGATGAGCAGCGCTATCCGGTTGCGACACCTTTGGTTTTTTTTGGCAATAATCAATTGCAACTGAGTGATATGAAATTAAGGATTGCAGAATGTGCTGCACATGGAAAGTTAGCAGGGGTCGTCGTTGCCAAAAGTGATCGTCTCAGTTTAATGAAAATGCTATGGAAATTAGTTCAGGGTAAAATTGATCAAGCTTCTGATGTGTATTCATTTTGTGCCGAGCATATACAGGTGAACTGTAAAAAACCAAAATTAACAGTGGCAATAGATGGAGAGCTTATGGAGATGGACACCCCATTAAAATTTTCAGTTAAAAAATCAGCGTTAAAAGTGATGGTTCCGAATGCTGTTACATCTGTCTGATTTGCATTTCGGTACTGAACGTGAAGGTTGCATTCAAGCGATAAAACAATTTTGCCAGCAGCATCGCCCAGAAGCCATTGTGGTGAGTGGGGATTTGACGCAGCGTGCGCGTTTTAAGCAGTTTTATGCATGTCGACAATTTCTAGATGCGCTTAATGTTCCTTATATTGTTGTGCCAGGTAATCATGATATTCCGCTGTATCATGTCTGGAATCGTTTTTTCTCTCCCTTTGTTCGTTATCAGGCATTTTTTGGTCGCTTAGAAACAACCTTGGAAACAGCGCATTTTTATATTGTTGGAATGAATAGTATTCGGCGACGCTATCATACGCGGGGACATATTTCACTGGATCAAATTCATGAGACCTATGAAAAACTCAATGATGCTCCTGCGAATAAAATAAAACTGGTGGTTTTCCATCAGCCTTTTTATACCTTCCCAAATGAGCATGGTGATAAAGACTGTCCTGTACTTGGAAAAATCGCATTAGAACGCTGGGGTGCAACTGGTTTATTTGGTCTATTACATGGGCATTTACATAAAGTTGCTGTACATGATTTAAATCAAATCTTTCAGTTGGGATTTGACCATCCAATTTTAGATATCCATGCTGGGACAGCGACTTCAAACCGATTACGCTTTGGATTAACCAATAGTTTTAATGTAATTTCAGATGATGGAAAGATTGAGCATTATTGGTTTGATGAGAAAGAACAGATCTTTGTTCCATCTTAAACTGTTGTTTAATTCAGCAGCTTTGGGTGTTGTGTTTAAAAAAACATCTAATAAGTAGAATTTTTTTTCTTTTCCCCCTTGAAGCTATTTTTTTCAACCCCACAAAAGTGGCATATCAAAATTTTATGTATTGCCATGAATTGGCGATACACATTAATCAAAAAGACTAAGTCTGATGGAGTTAACTATGAGCAACATTCGTCCATTACATGATCGTGTTGTGATTCGTCGCGTAGAAGAAGAAACTAAAACGGCTGGTGGTATTTTACTTCCAGGTTCTGCTGCTGAAAAACCATCGCAAGGTGAAGTAATCGCAGTAGGTAATGGTCAAATCACTGACAATGGCGTTCGCGCTTTAGACGTTAAAGTTGGCGACAAAGTATTGTTTGGTACTTATGCGGGTACAACAGTAAAAGTAAGTGGTGAAGAACTCTTGATCATGAAAGAGTCAGACATCTTAGCGGTACTTGAAGGCTAATCAGCACATAACTCACAAATTATCAGATACAGTAATTTAAAAAGATTCGGAGTTTCACATGTCAGCTAAAGACGTAAAATTTGGTGATTCAGCTCGCTCAAAAATGATTGCAGGTGTAAACGTACTTGCAGATGCAGTAAAAGTAACTTTAGGCCCTAAAGGCCGTAACGTTGTGATCGACCGTTCTTTCGGTGCACCGCACATCACTAAAGATGGTGTAACAGTTGCGAAAGAAATTTCATTAAAAGACAAGTTTGAAAACATGGGTGCTCAACTTGTTCGTGAAGTTTCTTCTAAAACCAATGACATCGCAGGTGACGGTACAACAACTGCAACTGTACTTGCTCAAGCAATCTTAAATGAAGGGATCAAATCTGTAACTGCAGGTATGAACCCAATGGATTTAAAACGTGGTATCGACATCGCAGTAAAAACAGTTGTTGAAAATATCCGTGCCAATGCAAAACCTGCTGATGACTTCAAAGCAATTGAACAAGTGGGTTCGATCTCTGCGAACTCAGACACAACTGTAGGTAAGTTGATTGCGCAAGCAATGGAAAAAGTCGGTAAAGAAGGTGTTATCACTGTAGAAGAAGGTTCTGGCTTCGAAGACGCGTTAGACGTTGTAGAAGGGATGCAGTTCGACCGTGGTTATATCTCTCCATACTTCGCGAACAAACAAGATACTTTGACTGCTGAACTTGAAAATCCATTCATTCTTCTTGTTGATAAAAAAATCAGCAATATCCGTGAATTGATTACCGTATTAGAAGCAGTTGCTAAAACTGGTAAACCACTTCTTATCATCGCTGAAGATGTTGAAGGCGAAGCGCTTGCGACTCTTGTGGTGAACAACATGCGCGGTATTATCAAAGTATGTGCGGTGAAAGCCCCAGGTTTTGGTGACCGTCGTAAAGCAATGCTTCAGGACATCGCGATCTTGACTGGCGCGACTGTGATTTCTGAAGAAGTCGGTATGTCTTTAGAGCAAGCTTCTCTTCAAGATTTAGGTACAGCGCACAAGATCACTGTGTCTAAAGAAAACACTGTGATTGTTGATGGTGCAGGTAATGCTGAGCAAATCGCTGAACGTGTTCAACAGATCCGTGCGCAAATCGAAGAATCTACTTCTGAATATGACAAAGAAAAACTTCAAGAACGCGTTGCTAAATTAGCAGGCGGTGTTGCAGTCATCAAAATTGGTGCGGCTACTGAAGTTGAAATGAAAGAGAAGAAAGACCGTGTTGACGATGCGCTTCACGCTACTCGTGCAGCGGTTGAAGAAGGTGTTGTTGCAGGTGGTGGTGTTGCGCTGGTACGTGCGGTGAACGTGTTAGATAACTTAAAAGGTGCTAACGAAGATCAAACTGCGGGTATCAATATTTTACGCCGTGCGATTGAAGCGCCACTTCGTCAAATCGTTTCGAATGCAGGTGATGAACCTTCAGTTGTGATCAATGCAGTTAAAGCGGGCGAAGGTAACTTTGGTTATAACGCTGCAACTGGCGAATATGGCGATATGTTAGAAATGGGTATTCTTGACCCTGCTAAAGTAACGCGTTCTGCCCTTGAACACGCAGCATCTGTTGCTGGTTTGATGTTGACCACAGAATGTATGATTACTGATATTCCAGAAGATAAACCTGCTGCTCCAGATATGGGCGGTATGGGTGGTATGGGCGGTATGATGTAATTCATCTACGTCTAGATCAAAAAAATCCCTGCATATGCAGGGATTTTTTACGTTTGTAGAATAGTAAAATCTAAGACAAAGCGTTATTAATACGCTCATTCATATTTATAACATTAAAAATTTAATAGAACATAAATCTACAGGAGCTTGTATATGTATAAATCTTACTGTTTTATCTTGGGATTTTTCCTTTTGAGTTTACAAACGCATGCTGAAGGCATTAAAGCCTCCTTTGCGGGGGAGAGCAAAGTCTTTTTGAATATCTATGGGTTTGCAGCAGATATTGATGGCGTGGTTGGCTATCAAAGTTTGAACTATCAACTTAATCAACCTTTCAAAGATACACTTGATGCACTTGATCAAGCCCTGATGGGACATTTAGAAATAAATAAAGGCAAATGGGGGATTTTCTCTGATATTCAATATGTGAAAACTGAAGATAAAAAACAAGTTTATTCACTTCCTCTAGTTTTATCGACTAAAGTCAATCTCAGCAATTTAGGTGTTTATTATCGAGCTTATGAACAATTTCCCTATGGTCAGGGTTTTGTCATTGAGCCGAGTTTAGGTGTGAATTATACCGATTTAGAGGGTGTTTTGGGGACGTTGGGCAAGCAGGTTTCTGTTGGAGAGGATTGGTATGAATATTTTGGAGGAGTAAGGTTCCGCTATAATGATGATTCACCTTGGAATATTGCTGCTCAATATACTTATGGTACGGAACAAACCCAAATCGCACAGGCGTATTTAGGTTATCGTCAAAAAATATATAAAGCACCTATAAACTTTAGAGTAGGCTACCGTTATGTATCCCAAGACTATAAAAAGAGTAATTTTAAATGGGATACTGTACAACAAGGCCCTGTCATTGGCATCGGTGTTGGATTTTAAATTGATGAAATAAATAAAGAGAAGAAATAGGTGTTTTATTTCTTCTTGATATAAGAATTATCGAAACAAAATAATCATCCACGTAAAGAAAATAATCGCCAAAGAAACAAATTGCGCAGCACTGCCCATATCTTTGGCATTTTTAGACAACGGATTCTTTTCCAAAGAAACACGGTCAACGACCGCTTCAATCGCTGAGTTAAACAGTTCCACAATAATCGCCAATAAGCAGACTGCAACCATCAGGGCTTGTTCAACAGCAGAGACATGGACAAAAAAACTCAGTGGAATCAGAATAATATTCAGCAATAGAACTTGTCGGAAGGCGGCTTCATAACGGAAAGCTGCTTTAAATCCCGCAACAGAATAGCCTGTTGCATTGAGAATCCGTTTAATACCATTTTTGCCTTTATAGGGAGAATATTGCGTCATTACGATTTAGGAATGTTAGAAAGCTCTAGTATAAAAGCAAAGATGTTGCAGTAAATTGGCAATATGTCGCATGCATGTACGAACATCAGACTTTTTCTGTCATTTAATCGATGCCATGTTGTATTTATGAATTGTCAATTACGATCGCGCTAAGGATAATAAGCTGAGATCTATAGAAGGACATTTCTGCATGAAAATTATCGCTGATGAAAATTTGGCATTTACCGATTATTTCTTTGCGGAATTTGCAGAAATACAGCATCGAGCAGGGCGTACCCTGACCCATACTGATGTACAGGATGCCGATGCGCTCTTGGTTCGCTCTGTGACCAAAGTCAATCATGCCTTGATTGATCAGACCCCGATCAAATTTGTGGGCAGTGCCACTATCGGAACCGATCATCTTGATATTCAGGCACTCGAACAACAACATATTAAGTGGAGTAATGCCGCGGGTTGTAATGCGCAAGCTGTTGCAGAATATGTGATTACCGCATTATTACATTTAGACATCAATCTTTTGGAAAAAAATAAAGCTTTCACTTTAGCTATTGTTGGACTTGGCAATGTTGGAAGTCGTCTTGCCGTGATGGCACAGCTGCTTGGTTGGAATGTAATTGGCTATGATCCTTATGTGCAGCTTGCAGGGATTGAAAATGTGAGCTTCGATGAATTGTTAAAACGTGCCGATGCCATTTCAATTCATGTGCCTTTAACCTTGTCAGGTGATTTCCCGACGCAACATTTATTTGATGCAGCTGCTTTGGCTGCAATGAAACCCTCTGCTATTTTAATTAATAGTGCACGTGGGCCTGTGATTGAACAGGCTGCATTAATGGCAGATATTATCGCGACGCAGCGTCAAGTGGTACTCGATGTATTTGAGTTTGAACCTGAGATTCCTGAGCAATTGCTGAATGTATTGGCATTAGCAACCCCACATATTGCGGGTTATAGCCTAGAAGGCAAGGCCAGAGGCACACAGATGATCTATGAGGCTTTTTGCAATACCTTTAAATATCAGGCATCAAAGCGATTTGAAAGCCAATTGCCAAGCGTAGAGCAGTATTTTGAGCAGCAAGATTTAAAAACGGCGCTTAAACAACATCTGACTCAGATTTATGATATTGCTGCCGATGATCAGCAACTGCGTGCTTGTGTACAGGCGGGCAAGGTTGAACAAACAGCATTTGATTTACTCCGCAAAAATTATCCTTTACGCCGTGAGTGGGCTGCACACGGTGGACCAAAAGCATGAGCCAAGCAATGAAAACTTACCAACCGACCTGTTCAATTGATGCTTTAAAAGCGCGTGCAGAGATGTACAGCAAGATTCGTCAGTTCTTTGTTCAGCGGCAAGTACTTGAGGTTGAAACCCCGATTTTGTCTCAGGCAGGCGTGACAGATGTACATTTGGCTTCTGTTCAAGTACAGCGTCATATTCACGGCAAATTAAATACCCAGTATTTACAGACCTCGCCTGAATTTCCAATGAAACGTTTATTGGCCAGTGGCAGTGGCCCGATTTATCAAATCTGTAAAGTGTTTCGTGATGATGAGCATGGTCGTAAGCACAATAGTGAATTTACCATGCTGGAATGGTATCGACCGGGATTAGACTTAAAGGGCTTGATGCATGAAACTGCGGAGCTGTTAGAAACCTGTTTGGCACACCGTTTTGGCGATATTCGTCCTATTGTTCTCAGTTATAAGCATGCTTTTCAGGATCGTTTGGATATTAATCCTTTGCAAGCCAGCTTGAAACAACTCAAAGATACAGCCAATCGGGTTGGGCTTAATCTTGATTTGGGTGATGATCGTCTAGCGTATATGGACCTATTATTTTCGCATTTTGTCGAGCCTAGTCTGGGCTTCGATGCACCGGTATTTTTGACCGATTTTCCACCTGAAATGGCATCGTTGGCAAAAGTAAAACAGGATGAGGATGGTGAATCCGTTGCAGCCCGTTTTGAGGTGTATATCGAAGGTCTAGAGTTGGCCAATGCCTATGATGAGTTATTAGATGCCGAGGTTCTGGCATCACGTTTTGAGGCGGATAATGCAGAACGTAAAAAGCAAGGATTAGCTGTAATCCCAACCGATCAACACTTACTGGCAGCTTTGCCAAATATGCCTGAATGTTCAGGTATTGCTTTGGGGGTTGACCGTTTGCTGATGGTTGCCATGAATCAAGTCAAAATTGATCAAGTCATTGCATTCCCAGCGGAGATTGCTTAAGAGTTTTAACTGCCAAGTTTATAAAAACTGCATCAACAATTGAATCAGTTCACTTTGTCGGTGCGTTTTGGTTTTTTTGAAAATAGATTGCAGATGCTTCTTCACCGTATCGGCTTGAATCTCATGTGAAAGGGCAATTTCTTTGGTGGTTTTGCCCTCAAGCAATTGCTCACATATTTTATGTTCGACAGGTGTAAACATAAACAGTTGTGCACAGATGTCTTTCTGATATTTTGGTTTATGTTTGAGTCCAGAAAAGGTGGCCAGCAATACTGGACGAAGACCAAAAATCTTATGAGTTTTATCAGGATTAAGCAAATCCAGGGTTAAGAATAAATGTTGATCAAGCAACATGATTTTAGACCGTTCATGATGTGTCTGTTCTGGATTGTTTTTATAATGGCGTTCGAGCTCAATCAGGTTTTGATCAAACTGAATTTGTCGGTCCTCACTGAAAATAAAGCGACGTTGTTGGATGTGGATATGAGGATTATTTTTCAGTAATTGCTCAGCTTCACCATTAATTTCTAAGATATCTCCATTGAGATTAATAATGGCAATGGGTTGCTTCATTTTTTGGATCAACTGCGACCCAAGTAGGGTCATGGTGGAATATTCAAAATGATGGCGATATTGTTGAATTTTCTGCTGTACGATCGGCAAAATTTCATAAATCGGTTGAAGTTCGCTACAACTTAAAGCACCACGCTCAGGACTGGTGAGAAAGGCCAATAATACACAGACTTTATGATCGTAAATAATTTGAATGGCAGAGCAAAAGCGTAGATTCAGCGGTTGCAGTACACGTTGATAGACTTGAGTTTGAATAATTTCATGTTCTTGAAAATGTTGAGTGCAATGCATCCATCCCTTCATTGGCCCTAAAAGCATTTTCTTTAAACGCGGGTCATCATCTATGGCCAAGCGGATTTGGGTGAGAGCCGCTTGTTCAAGTTGATTAGAGTCTAAATTCACACCGTGATGGACGCTGAAAGAGAGTGCTTGTACTCCAAGGTCAACAGCCAATAGTTGCGAAGCTTGTACATCAAAATAGTGATTCAGTTGTTCTAAGAAAATCATCCAATCATCAGCATGCTGAACTTTATTCAAGATGTCTACGACTGGGCTGTATTGGCTTAGAGTCATCTAAAATCCCATCGAAAAATAGAATATATTCCATATAGTTTATATGGATTTTAACTAAATGAAATTATTAAATTAAAAAATGTGACTTCTTACGCGATTATCAGATGAAATGAGTTTAAAGTTAAACAAACTTTGAGTGAAATATGCCTAAACACAATAGCAGGTTTAGGCATCTGAGGATTTAACAGCGTCCTTTTTTGGCTTGTCCTGGAGGGCAGAAATCACCACGACCATCATGATGGTTGTCTGGATCAACAATGACGCTGCCATGCGGGGTATGTACGGCGCAAGCTGATAAGCTGAAGGTAAGTAACGAGCTGAAGCAGAGCAGTATTATTTTCATCCTTGCATCCTATTGTTATTGCTTTCCCCTCTACTGTAAATCGATCAGTCGGTTTCAGCTAGCAGAATGATGCAGGTTTTTAACAGAGATTTGTATCATTCGGCTATACGTAAAACGGTTCTAAATCCGACATGCGTTGCCGCCAAGTCAAATTCTTGTGGATAGCGACTACTATTTCGATAGCGGGCACAAAAGTTAGAGGCACATAAAAAAGAACCACCTTTAAGTACATATTGTGTTGCGGTGCCGTTTTGTTGACGCAGTTCTGTATAATTACCCATGTGTTGATCATGTGCACCATGATAAACAGATGAGGTCCACTCCCAGACATTGCCAATCATATCGAATAGCTTAAAGGCATTGGCGGGATAGCAGCCGACAGGTGCGACACTTTGAAAATGATCTTCAGCCGTATTATTGAAAGGAAATTCACCTTGCCAATAATTGGCTTGTGGATGTTGATGGGCATCCTGTGGTGCTTGGTGTAAAGGAGTGTCGGTTTTCGAACCTGCTTTGGCGGCATATTCCCATTCTTGCTCTGTAGGTAAATCCCGACCCAACCAAACGGCATAATGTTCAGCATCATTTTTAGTGACATAGCGAACTGGCTCAGAGGGAAGAGGGGCTTGACCTGCTGCACCATTGGGTTTTTTCCAAGTGTAATCTGCTTTCAGCTGCCACCATTGTTTGGGGGTGTTCGCATCAGGCGAAAATACCGCCGCCTGCTTTTGTTTTTCCGCATCGGTGATATAACCTGTTGCTTTGACAAAACTGGAGAATTGGGCAACTGTCACTTCGGTTTGATCAATCCAGAAGCCAGCCACTTGCCGCTGTGCTTGACCGAAATTCAATTCATCGGGGTAGGCTAAGTTTGATCCCAATTGAAACGAGCCTTTAGGAATCCACACCATTCCAGCGGTTTTACTGTTTTGCCATTCTTCGGGTAAACCAGAATACTGTTGGCATTGCTGTAATGAACCCAGTGGAGTCTCGGTGCTGTTTTGTGTATGTGGATGAGTGGCAGCAGGCTTAACTTTGCTACAGCCTGTCACGAGGGACAGGCTGCTCAGTGAAATTAAAAAGCATACCCACTTCATTTAAGGTTGTATTCCTTAACACCATTTTGCTGGGTGTATTGGTTATACACATTTACCAGCTCCTGTAACTTGGCAGGATTATCTTGAGCAAGGTTTTGCGTTTCACCTCGATCATTTTTGAGGTTATACAATTCCCATGCACCTGTTCCTAGTTCTGATTTACCTTGTAATGCAATTTTCCAGTCTCCTTGGCGTGCATATTTACTGCCATGCAATTCATCGGCAAAACTAAAGTTAACGGGGCGAATGGCTAGGGTTTTATTTTCGAGCACAGGTTTCCACGAATAGCCGCTTGGTGTGTTGATTTGACGACCTTTGTATTGACCTTGTGGGATGGCAATATTGGCATAGTCGAGCACGGTTGGGAACACATCCAAGACTGAGGCAAACCCATGATGCGTGGCTTGAGCTTTGGTTTGATAAGGGAGCTTCACAATTGCAGGCGCTGTGGTTGCGCCTTCACCTGCAGTGTCTTTCCAGAGGTGGAAGGGTGCAGCACTGACTTCTGCCCAACGTGGTCCGACATAGTGATAAGAGCTTGATGTCCCCACGTTATTCACGCCGTTGTCAAAACCTGACTCAGCTCCATAATTGCCACGAATAAAACCTTCTGCGCCATTATCGGAAACAAAGAAAATTAAAGTGTTGTCATATAAGTTATTACGTTTTAGATACTGAATCACTCGACCAATATTGGCATCCAGATTTTCGACCATACCTGCGTAGATTTCCATTCTACGGGCTTCAAGCGCTTTTTGCTCGGTTGAAAGCTCATTCCACTTACCATATTTTTGTGGTGCATTTTGTGTTGCGATTGGTTCAGCTGCTTTAAAATTTGCTGGAATTAATCCAAGTTGTTTTTGACGAGCAATCCGCGCATCGCGAATCACATCATAGCCAGCATCATAAACACCACGATAACGATCACGATATTCAGCTGGTGCTTGTAACGGCCAATGTGGCGCGGTGTAAGCGGCATAGGCAAAGAACGGTTTACCTGAGTTTTTACCTGATTCTAGATAGCTGATCAGTTTGTCTGTGAAGTAGTTGGTGGAGAAGAAATCATCAGGTAAGGATGAAATCGGCACTTGTTTGCCGTCTTCGGTATACGTCGCATTACGCTTATAGGCAGCTGGGGCTTGTTTAAAATGTAGGTCTAAGCCTTGCAATAGCGTAAATGAATGATCAAACCCTTTGGCATGTGCGTTGGTTGCATCGGTTAAACCCAAGTGCCATTTGCCACTGATATAGGTTCGATAACCATTGTCTTTCAGGACTTCGGCTATAGAGAGTGAACGCTCATTTAAATAGCCCTCATAACCGGGTTGACCTTTTAGATGCTCAGGCGTGAGTTCAGCCATTGCCCCAATACCCGCTAAATGGTGGTCAGTCCCCGAAATCAATTGTGAGCGTGTTGGCGAGCAGGTTGGTGCAGTATGATAATCCGTTAAAATGCGGCCTGTTCGAGTCAGTTCATCAATATTTGGGGTATGAATTTCACCACCAAAAGCCCCTAAGTCTGAATAGCCTAAGTCATCTGCCATGATGAATAAAATGTTAGGTTGTTTCTTGGTTTCAACCACAGTGTTGGAATTATCAGAATCATTATTGCTGCAAGCTGAAATTGACAAACTAAATAATGCAATTGAAAGCGTGCTTAGGAGGCTGTTACGAGACATGCGAGTCGACTTAATTTTATAGAAGAATTAGGGCGAGTTTAGAGAGATGATTTTTATGATAAAAATAATTAAAATTTGATTGTTAATCTAAAAAAAAGAAAAGCCCCAATGCAGGGGCTTATTTCTGAGATGATTTAAAATGGGATTTTGGTGAGTTGATTCAAGAAATGTGGAATGACCCGTGGCTCTAAAATGATAGTGACCACCACACCATAAGCGGCCCCCCAGAGATGCGCGCTGTGATTAATATTACTATTGCCGCGTTTGCCTGACCAAATGCTATAGGCCACATATAAAATCGCAAAAATAATCGCAGGAACCGGGATAAAGAACACGAAGATCAAGTTCCAAGGCTGGAACAGAATATAAGCAAACAGGACTGCTGAAACTGCACCAGAAGCACCTAAGCTTGCCCATCGTGCATCATGACGATGTTTCAAATAGCTTGGTAAAATCGCAACAATCAGTCCGCCTAGATAAAATAAGACAAAGCCCATATCGTAGAAAAACTGACGATAGAAGCTTTCAATGATATTGCCGAAGAAAAACAGCGTGATCATATTGAACAGGAGATGCGTACCATCGGCATGAATAAAGCCATGCGTGATAAAACGATCATATTGTCCACGCTGCATTGCGGGAGGCCAGAAAATTAAACGGTTCATCACCGCCTGATTGGAGAAGGCCAATAAGGAAATTGCAACGGTAATAATGATCAGAGTCACAGTGTGACCAAAGGGTAGATGTAACATATAGGTTTTAAATTGATCAGTGTCTAAGCAATAATGCCATTAAAAACTTAATAAACAATGATCTTGCATAGAATTCCTACAAAAATGGTTGATTTTTTTTAATTACCCTCCATCTTCGGTTAATATAACGACATCAGCTTGAGGATTATTGTTATGTCGACTGAGAACACCAACACTGCTGTCGCAGAAGAAATTCCAAACCTTTTAATTACTCCCTCTGCACAAGAGTATTTAGGTGATTTATTAGCAAAGCAAAATACCCCAGGAATTGGCGTTCGTGTTTTTGTAGAGCATCCTGGTACTCCACGTGCTGAATGTTGTATGGCATATAGTGCACCTGAAGAAGTGGTGCCGACAGACTATAAACAGGATTATCCTAATTTTCCTGCTTATGTTGATGCGCCATCAATTCCGTATTTGGTTGATGCGGTGATTGACTACAATAAAGATCGTTTTGGTGGTCAATTAACCTTCCGCGCACCAAACTCGAAAGTGCCACGTGTAGGGCCAGATGCTTCAATTGAAGAACGCATTACCTATGTCTTGCAATCTGAAATTAATCCAGGTCTAGAAGGGCATGGTGGTAATTGTAGTTTGGTCGAAGTGAATAATGATCCAGAACACGGTTTAACTGCTGTATTGAAATTCGGCGGTGGTTGCCAAGGTTGTTCCGCGATTGATGTGACCTTAAAGCAAGGTGTAGAAACCACTTTAAGACAGCATGTGCCAGAATTGCAGCGTGTAGTGGACCAAACCGATCATACGCAAGCAGAAGGCGCTTATTTCAAATAATTGCTGGAAAATGAATGTAATAAAAAAAGTCCTTTTGAGGGCTTTTTTTATTTTCTGATTCAAATCAAAACAAATTCTCTTTATTTCATAAATAGATGTATGCGCGAGATAATGAATATATAAATAATAATAATTATCATTTATATTGAGTTTTATTTATTTTTTGTTAGAATTCTCATGAATTTTTAAGCAATTTTTAAGATTTTATCTGAATTAGGTGGGAATATGTCCAATACAATCATGCGTCAATCACTCCTCACAATTTCTGTATTGAGCAGTATAATGGCAGTGGCACATGCAGCAGAAACTCAAACCAATAAAGATGTAGTGCAATTAGACAAGATTGTTGTGACTGCAAGCGGTTTTGAACAAGATATTAAAAAAGCGGCAGCTTCGATTTCGGTCCTGACACAAGAACAAATCAATAAAAAAGCGTATCGTGATGTGACGGATGCACTTAAAGACGTGCCCGGAGTCGTAGTCACAGGTGGGGGTAGTTCAAGCGATATTAGTATCCGTGGTATGGGCAGTGCTTATACTGTGATTATGGTGGATGGAAAAAAAGTAAATACCCGCTCTGTACGACCAAATAGCGATAATTCGGGTATTGAGCAGGGGTGGTTGCCAAATATTGGCGCGATCGAACGTATTGAAGTCATCCGTGGCCCGATGTCTGGTTTATACGGTTCAGATGCAATGGGTGGTGTGATTAATATCATTACCAAAAAGAATAGCAATGAATGGACGGGTTCGATCAAGCTTGATACCACATTGCAGGAAAATTCTGACTCAGGTAATCAATATCAAACCAATGCCTATATTGCAGGACCTTTGATTGCTAATCTTTTGTCTTTTAAAGCCAATGGCTTATATTCTCAGCGTGATGAAGATGAAATTTATGGTGGTTATAGCAAGCAAAAAATTCGTGCGGGTGGGGCTGCATTTAGTCTAACACCGAACGATGATCATACCATCGATTTAGAATATCAACGTTCAATTCAAAATCGAGATGCAACGGTTGGAAAGAGCATTTCTCCTGTACAAACCGGACGAAACAAACCTGCTAATTCGCTTACAGATTATTATCGTACTGAATATAGCTTAACCCATCGTGGCCAGATCGGTGCAGTCGAAACGCACTCTTATATTCAGCGTGAGGAAAATGAAAATCCATCACGTAACATGGAAGCGACCAACACCACCTTTAATACCATCAATAAAATTAATTTTGATCGTCATAGCTTGAGCTTTGGTGGTATGTATTTAAAAGAAGAACTAGATGACAAAGGTAACCAGTTAAGTGTGGGTGGGGCGAAACCTGTTTCAAACCTTGATCGTTACAGTTGGGCCTTATTTGCCGAAAATGCTTGGAACATTGTGGATGATTTCACTCTAACTACATCGCTGCGTTTAGATAAAGATGAAAAGTTTGGTGATCACTGGAGCCCCAAAGTCTATGGGGTTTGGGGACTCAATGATAACTGGGTGATTAAAGGTGGTGTTTCCACAGGTTATAAAACCCCAGCACTTCGTGCCACAGTCGCAGAGTGGGGGCAAGCAACGGGGGGCGGTCAGAGTAAAGGGGTGATTGTAGGGAATCCAGATCTAAAACCTGAGAAAAGTGTCAACTATGAGGTTTCTTTCAACTGGGATAACTTAGATAACCTGACAGCAGGATTAACGCTATTTAATAGTGAGTTTAAAGACAAGATCACTGAGGTGAGAACCTGTCAGGGGGCATCTGGATCAATGAGTTGTGATTGGCTGGGGGAGAAGTTTGACTTTGTTAGCTTACGAGAGAACGTTGATAAGGCCAGTATGCGTGGTGCGGAAGCAACCTTTGGCTGGAAAGTCCTTCCGAATGTGAACTTAAGTGCAAACTATACCTTCACGGATACTGAACAAAAGAGTGGTGTGAATAAAGGCAAACCTTTAAATGAAATGCCAAAACATATGTTTAACACCACCGCTGACTGGGAAATTAATGATCAGTTCTCAAGTTGGGGACGTGTTAATTATCGTAGTAAAACCTCAGATTACTTGAGCCGTACTGCAATGGCGAAAGGTAAGCCTGCATATACCATGGTGGATGTAGGCGTAAACTATAAACCAACACAAAATATCGCAGTAGCAGCAGGAATCTATAATCTGTTTGATAAAGAGATTGATACAGCAACCTATAATTATGTATTAGATGGTCGCCGTTACAATCTTGGCGTGACTTATAGCTTCTAAATAACAATAAGGAAAGGATAGGGCAGCAAATGCCTTATCCTTGTTTATTTAAGATCTGATTGACTGCTTCAGAATAATAAAATTTCTCTAAATACGTGCGGGCACGCTGCCGCAAATAACCTGTTGTAATGACTTGCTGTAAAACTGGTGAGAGCAGGTCGGTCAACTGATTTTGAATCAACTCTTCATCAATATTCAGGTCACGTAGTAAAAGATCAAAAGTGCGTTCCTGATTACGTGCATACCATGCATAGACCCCATCATGTACTTGCTGTTTTAGATAAGGCGTTTGACGGATATGTTCCCAAATTTCATGTCCCATACCCACTGTCTTAGGTAAATCTTGTACCTCGACATAATGACGCAAAACCGATAAAGGCATGACTTTAATTTTATGCCAGAGGTTCGCCTGAAAATGGTAAAGCTTGTCATCATTAAAGTGTTGATTTAACACTTTTTCACTCATTTGACTGATTTTTAAAATGTTCTTTTGTAAGTAGTGGTTAATCGTGTCATTTAGATTGGAATCGGTCACTGTTTCTAAAACAGATTTTCCCATTTTCATAAAATGTCCAACCCCAGGAACACGTTTTGACATGGAGTTATCCAGATAATCTTGGATTGAGTGTTGAATCAGTTGGGTAATTAATGCAGAAAAAGCAGGGTTGTTGACCACTGTTTTAATTAGACGTTGCCGATGTCCACTCTTGCTTGCTACATACTGGGCGATTGAGTCAATGGTCAGGACTGGAATGACCTGTTCAATCGTGGTTTGATCATTGATCGGATGAATCAAGGCAAAACGAATATGTTCCGCAATTTGTTCGATTAAAAATGCACTGGCAGGTGTAGCCAAAATCTGCTTTTCAATCAGCTCAAAGATTTGTTCAAACGACCAAAGATGTTGTAACTGTTGTAAGCGCAACCAATGATAGAACTGCTTAAACTCATGTTGAATGGTTTCTGCCTGTGCAAACTCATGTTCTAGAAAATCAAGTTGTGCATCAATCAGTTGTTCTATCATGGGTTGTTTCGACATAAAATCTCAAATCACTAATCAAATTTAGGGTGAAGGCGTTGTTGCTGGCTTTTGTGCCTGAATCTTACTAAGGAAAGGTAGATATTGCTGAACCACCAATTGATCTGCTTCCAAAATTGGCATATGTCCAACATTGTCCAAGATTACAGGTGCTTGTGCATTTTTCAGCAATGATTTTAACTCAGGTGCAACTTCAACATTAATAATTTTATCTTGTTTACCCCATAAAATCAGGGTGGGCGCATCAATTGAGCGCGCCAATAAGGCAAATGAATCTGGTGTGTAGAGCTTATTCAATGCAATGATTTGATCAACCATTTTTTGGGTTTGCTCAACCTGACCAATCATCATTTTCTCTTGTGCTTGGGCAATTTCCTTAGGAATGAATGGTGGTGTATGCATGGCTTGTTGCATCAAGAAGTTAAAGTCTCCTTTCTTGCTCACAATCATGTTTTTTACTTGGGTTGGATCTTTGAGATAAGGTGTGGTGGCAGATTTATATACCCCAGCCGCATCTATCAGGAATAAGCTCTTGGTTTCAAATGGATATTGACCTGCATACAGCATCGCAATTGAACCACCGAGTGAATGACCTGCCACATGGGCTGGACCGGTGAGGTTTGCCGCTTCGACAAAACGACGTAATTTTTCAGTCACGTTAGGAACTGAATAATCAAAATCTTTTGGCACCTGGGTTTCACCACTGGCAGGTAAGTCTGGAATGACCACATGATAATTTGCAGTTAAGGCACGTGCAACGCGGTTCCAGTTATCGCGACTGCCTGCCAAACCATGAATCAAAATGACAATCGGTTTACCTGCTTGACCACCTTCACTATATGACCAAGTAATATCCCCTACTTTTAAGGTTTTACTTTGTAAGCCTGCCCAAGCACGCTCTTGCTGCAACAGGTTTTGGAAACTCATCTCAATTTCCGCAGCCTGTGTGGTGCTGATTGCAACTGTCGTCAAACTACATGCCAATAAAGCTGCCGTTAATGTCCTGCGGAAGGGCATTGCAAATTGGTTTTTTGTATTCATTGTTCTGTCCTTGATCTATTTTTACGCCCATTGATTATTGGGGAAAGTGCTAAAGGAGTCATTTGCATAATCTACAGCTGTATGGAAATTCTTGCCAATGAAATCATCAATTTTCCATTATTTTGCTGATTAAAAGATTAGCAAGCGTCCAGAGAGTTTTTATTTTTGTCAGTGACTTTCAAACAGGTGCACATTACACTATTTGCTCATGTCAACCATAGATGGATTTAAGCATGCTCACTGCTCAAGAAGCCCTAGAACGTTTAAAAGCTGGTAATGCCCGTTTTGTAAAGGGAGAGGCAGTTCAACAAAAATTATTGTCTCACCAAGAACGTGCCGAAATGGCAAGTGAACAAAATCCTTTTGCAATTGTTTTAGGTTGTTCTGATTCCCGAGTACCGGCGGAAATGGTGTTTGACCAAGGTTTAGGTGACTTGTTCGTGATTCGTGTCGCAGGCAATATTGTTGCGCCATCACAAGTGGGGAGTGTTGAATTTGCGGCAGAGCGTTATGATTGTGCTGTCGTTGTAGTGTTAGGTCATAGTCACTGTGGTGCGATCCAAGCGACGATTGATACCTTGATGAACCCTCAGCAACCGCCATCATCAAATTTGATGTCGATTGTTAATCGGGTACGTCCTTCGGTTGAAATCTTGATGCAAACAGATTTAAAAAATGATTTGAAAAAACTGTCAGCTCATGCGGTTCGTTCCAATGTATTTGCTTCAGTGAATCAATTACGTCATGGTTCGGCGGTGTTGGAAAGTCTGATCGAGAAAGGCAAAATGATTGTAGTAGGCGCTGAATATTCACTGGAAACAGGTGAAGTCAGTTTCTTCGATTTTTAAAGCAGATGGCGAGTTGAAAAACTCGCCATTATTTTATCGTTCATGCTTTATCCTTGATTGATAAAATTTGGATATTTCAATAAAAGAGTAGCTCCACTATGAAGATTATGCCGATATCTGAATCACAATTATCAGATTGGCTAGTATTGAGATGCTTACTCTGGCCTGATCATGAGGAACAGCATTTACAGGAAATGCGTCAACTGATCACACAGGCACATTGCTTACAATTATTGGCTTATACCGACACCCAACAAGCAATTGCCATGCTGGAAGCTTCAATTCGATATGAATATGTGAATGGCACACAGACATCACCTGTGGCTTTTCTTGAAGGGATTTATGTATTGCCTGAATATCGCCGTTCAGGTATCGCAACGGGTTTGGTTCAGCATGTCGAAATCTGGGCCAAACAGTTTTCATGCACAGAGTTTGCCTCAGATGCAGCGCTGGATAATCAGATCAGCCATGCAATGCATCAAGCACTCGGTTTTCAAGAAACTGAACGTGTGGTGTATTTTAAGAAAAATATTGGCTAAGCAGCTTGAGTGACTCAACTGGTGCTTATAAGGCGCCTTTGATATAGGGATAAGCCACATTCAGCATAATCGGTTGTGCTTTGGCATTGGGATGGATTTGGTCATTCTGAATTAAATGTTTCTGCCCAGCCACACCCTCAAGGAAGAACGGCAAGAGTTTGACTTTATATTGCTGGCTTACAATTTTGTAATTATTTTCAAAAGCCGTGCTATAGGCTGTCCCATAATTCGGTGGTATTTTCATACCAAACAGTAAAACATTGGCTTTCTGTTTTTGGCTCAGTTGTACCAATTGAGCAAGGTTCTTTTGAATCATTTGTGGTGGTTGACCACGTAAGCCATCATTGCCGCCAAGCTCAATGACCACAATTTCAGGCTTGTAAGTTTGTAATAACTTCGGAAGTCTTGCCAATGCACCGCTGGTGGTTTCACCGCTGACACTTGCATTGACCACTTTGTGTTGTTTCGGATACTGTTGGTCTAGGCGTTGTTGTAATAATTGCACCCAGCCTTGTTTTACATCGATGCCATAACCTGCGCTCAGGCTATCACCCAAAATTAAAATAGTCTTTGCTGAAACCAGTGTTGGGATCAAGCCAATGGTGATGATTCCAAGCGTTTTTGATAGTGACCAGATAACTTTAGATTTTTGCATCGTATTTCAAATTTGTCCTAAAGGATACGTGACATCATGCCACAACCGATTATCTCTGCCCAAAAAGTTACACAAAACATTCAAATCAATCAGCAAAGTCTGAGCATTTTAAAAGATATAAATTTAGACATCTATCAAGGTGAACAGATTGCCATTACTGGCCGTTCTGGCTCGGGAAAATCAACCTTATTAGGTATTCTCGCGACATTGGATCGACCAAGTCTGGGCGAGTTATGGGTCTGTGGAGAAGCAGTTCATACGCTTACTGAAGAACAACGTGCCCGAGTCCGTTTAGAAAATATTGGTTTTGTCTTTCAATCTTTTCAGTTGTTGCCGCAGTTAAGCGCATTGGAAAATGTGATGTTGCCGTTACGTTTGCAACCCGATTTTAATTTCAAGCAGGCAGAACAAAAAGCCTTGGCATGGTTGGAACGGGTCGGACTGATTCGACAAGCGCAGCAAACACCGAAAGTGCTTTCAGGCGGAGAGCAACAACGTGTTGCGATTGCACGGGCGTTAATTGCAGAGCCAAAAATCATTTTTGCAGATGAACCCACAGGGAATCTAGATGGGCAAACTGCGGAAGAGGTTGAGCAACTGTTATTTGATTTAAATAAAGAACTCGGTACCACCTTAGTGCTAGTCACTCATGATCAAAACTTGGCTGCACTTTGCCAACGCCATGTCAAACTCGCCGATGGTCAAATTCAGGAAATCGTTAAGTTGCAGGAGGGGGTATGAGTTCAGTCCTGAAACCCTTACTGTTACAAAGTTTTCGTACAGGGGGCTTATATCTGCTGATTATTGCCTTGTCTTTGGCAATCAGTGCCACTACGGCGCTCAAGTTTAGTAATACCCAAGTACAAAATGCAGTGGCATTACAAGCTGCTGAAATGTTGGGTGGTGATTTAGTCCTATCAGACAAGGACCCTATTCAGCCGAATTGGCTGCAACAGGCAGATGAATTGAAGTTAAAGCAGGCTCCTGTGACCGTATTTAGCTCAATGGCACATACCCAAGATCAATTTGTGATGGTGAATGTCAAAGCGGTAGATGCAAATTTTCCCTTACGTGGTCAGTTGGTGATTCAACCCAAAGCACAGGCGATACAACCAGGAGAAGTTTGGTTAAGTCAGCGAGCAATGGATTTATTACATGCAAAAATGGGGGAGCCATTGGCAATTGCCGATGCTCAGTTTAAAGTCACGGGCATTATTGAACGTGATTCTAATCAAGAGACTGGATTTTCAGGGTTCTCTCCGACGGTGATTATTCACCAAGCTGATATTGCTAAAACCAATGCAGTTCAGGTCGGAAGCCGAATTGAATATCGACTGCTGCTTGCGGGTGAGCCTGAGTCAATCAAGGCCTATAAAAAGATTTTTAAACAATCTCAAAAAGATGAACAAGACACCGAACAGCAGGTAGATCAACAACTTGAAGGTGAGCAAAGCTCACTAAAACTCAGAGATGCCAGTCAATCCAATACTCGTTTAATGAAGCCGATTGAAAATCTGGATACCTTCTTGCAGCTGGCCAACCTATTGACCATTTTACTGTGTGGGATCGCGATTGCCCTAACTAGTCAGCGTTATGTACAACAGAACCAAGATCATATTGCTTTGATGCGATGTTTGGGTGCCAGTAAGCGACAAATTTTATTGGCCTATATTGCCTTGCTTGGAATCGTCAGTGCTTTGTCGATTGTGTTAGGAAGCTTGATTGGGATTGCTTTGGGTTATGGTTTATTGCAACTGATGTTGCAATTGATTCCGCAACTGCAATTGAGCTTTGCAGTCATCGATCTGCTTTATGCCTTGCCGATTGCGATTTTTACCAGTGTGATGGTGTTGATTGGCTTTATTTTGCCAAGTATTTGGGAGTTATTAAACACACCACCGATTCGGGTGATTCGCCAACAGGAGCGTTCACGGAAGTCTTATGTGGCAATGTTTGCGATTGGTATTGTCAGCTTGGTTCTGTTCAGTTTGGTGTTGAGTGATAACTTACAGTTGAGCTTGTTGGTACTCAGCGCAATCTTACTGCTTTGCTCGATGATGTATGGGGTGATTTGGCTGCTACTCAAAGCGATTAAACAACTGAAACATCCTCTAGCGGCTTATGTACGGATTCCACATCAAACCGCTTTGCAGATCACTGCACTGGCTTTAGGCCTGAGTTTGATTACGGTATTGAGTGTATTGAGAACGGATCTGTTGCAACGTTGGCAACAACAATTGCCTGTGGGCACGCCGAACCAATTTGTCTATGGTTTGCCGCCGTTTGATATGCCTCAGTTTAAGCAACAGATTGAGCAAAATGGTTGGCAAGCAACACCATTGTATCCCAATATTCGTGGGCGTTTGCTTAGTAAAAATGGTCATGCATTTGCGCCTGAGTTGGTCAAACAAAACAACTCATTACGTCGTGAGCTCAATCTGACTCAAGCCAGTCTTTATCCTAAAGACAATGTGATTACCCAAGGGGTTGCAAACTTTAGCAAAGTGGGACAAGTCTCTGTAGAGGAAAAAACAGCGCATGAGCTTGGCATTCAAATTGGTGATCAGCTCAGTTTTAGTTTGCCTGAAGGAACCTTAGAAGCCACGGTAGTGAACTTACGTAGCGTCGAATGGGAAAGTTTTAGTCCGAATTTTTTCTTCATCTTCTCACCCGAAACGATGGATGAAAACGCGGGCAGTTATTTAGGCAGCTTCTATCTGCCACCTGCCGATCAGCCGAAAATGGTGCAACTGATTCAGCAATTTTCCAATACGGTCTTTATTGATGTCGGACGGATTCTGGATGAAATTAAACGCTTAGTGAATGTGCTGGTACAGATTGTCACGGTACTCGCTGCATTGGTTGGCTTCTCTGGTGTATTGGTACTGATTGCATGTTTAAATGTGCTGATGGATGAACGTCGTAAAGAAGTTGCGTTGCTACGTTCATTTGGCCTTGCCAAGAATAAGCTCAAACGGATGCTCAGTCTTGAGATCGGTTTTATTGGATTATTGTCAGGTGTGGTGGCGTGTTTGTTTGCAGAAGTGATTAGTGCGATTGCCAGTCACAGGATGCAAATGGCCGTGCAATGGCATCCTGAAATTTGGTTGATCTTACCGCTGAGTATGATGATTATTTGTACTTTGATTGGCCGTTATCGTCTGAGTTATTTATGTGATATTCCACCCTTACAAAGTTTAAGAGAAATGAATCAGTCTTAGACGTTTAACTGGTTCTGGCGCAGGATCTCATGCCATAAAGGGTTGAGTCCTGTGCTTAACACTGTGCAATACCAATAAAATGCAGCAAGTAGCAGCAGTCCAATACCTAAGGCGATCATCTGGAATAGGCCCTTACTTTGCGTTTTTTGACTAAAATACCATGTCGATGCTAACAAAGCTCCCATGATCATACCGCCAATATGTGCGGCGTTATTAATGCCTGAAACAGTAAAACCAAAGACTAAGTTAATCCCCATAATCATCAGTAATGATTTCTTATCGAGCCAGAAACGTTGCTGTGGCAAGGGAGGAAATAAAGATATGATGGTCAGTGCCGCACCAAGACCCATCACTGCACCAGATGCACCCGCACTGATGCGTGGTAGGAGATTCGGGTCAAAGTGTTGTAGCAGTTCATATCCATCACGAATGCTCAAATAGCTCGACAGTACACTGCCCATTAAACCAGCTAGAAAATACAGGCCAATATAGTAGCTGCGACCAAATAGCTGTTCGGACACACTTCCGAAAATATACAGTGCCCACATATTTAGCATTAAATGAATCATGCCAAAGTGAAAAAACATACTACTGAATAAGCGTTCAGGTTCAGATGTAAAGGTGAGTGGGGTAAAATCTGCACCCCAAGCGATTGCATCTACTGGGGCAGGGTCGGTAATATTCACCCCTGAAAGAATTTGCCAGCCAAATAATCCGACATTGACTGCGATTAATAGCGCAGTAAACCACCATGTTTGTATTTGCAATTTTTGATTAATTTGTGGTGGAGTCGTTTCAGTCATGTGTTTACGCTAGTTATTGATATAAAAAATAGCTTAGCATGAATTTGTTGCACGATGGAGTGATGCATTTTAATGAAAGCTTTTTTAGCACGCGTAGTAATGTTGATTATCGGCGTCATTCTACTGATTCAGCTATGGATCTTTGGTAGTTTGGTTTGGTGGCGTACCCATCCTGTTGAAACAACAATGTTTATGCGTGCAGATTATCTAACTGACTTTAAGCCGATCAAACAGGAATGGCGCGATTACGATGAAATTAGTGATAATTTCAAACGCGCAATTTTAGCGGGTGAAGATGCCAAGTTTATCCATCATCATGGTTTTGACTGGGCTGGAATTCAATTTGCATTAGAACGAAATAGTGAAAAAGGCGAGTTAGTTGCGGGTGGATCAACCGTTTCGCAACAGCTGGCTAAAAATTTATTTCTTTATAATCAGCGCTCATTCATCCGAAAGGGCCAAGAAGCAATTGCCACATGGATGATGGAGCGGATGTGGTCAAAACGCCGTATTTTAGAAGTGTATATGAACTCGGTTGAATTCGGTCAGAATATCTATGGCGTTGAGGCGGCGGCGCAATTCTATTATGGCAAAAGTTCAAAAAGTTTAAGCCGAGAACAAGCAGCGTTCTTGGCGGCATTATTGCCAAATCCGAAGTATTATCAAGACAATCGCAATGATCGCAAGCTTCAATTTCGTAAACGTGTCATTTTGAAATATATGAATGCGATACAAATTCCACAATAATCCAAAAAAATTTAAAAAAGCCCAATATTTTTGGGCTTTTTTACCAAATTGACATAATTTTGCAGCATACTTAAATCATCACTTGATGAATGATAATGCGACAAGGTTCGGTATGAATACTGCAGTGACGACAACAGCGCCCATAGAATATAGTTACAACGACCGTTATATTAATCGTGAACTTTCGATTCTCGATTTCCATCTTCGTGTACTTGAACAGGCCGTCGACCCACTTCACCCACTTTTAGAACGGATGAACTTCCTGCTGATTTTTTCACGCAATTTAGACGAATTTTTTGAAATTCGCGTTGCAGGCGTGATGGAGCAACTGACTTTAGGCAATGAAAGTCGCACGCCAGATGGCTTAACCCCTAAACAAGTTCTAGATCAAATTTCAAAAACTACGCATGCTGCGATTGAGCGTCAATACCGTATTCTAAACGAACAAATTTTGCCGAAACTGCGTGAAGAAGATATTTGCTTCTTACGCCGTGGTGAACTAACGCCAGCGCAATCGGCGTGGATTAAAAAGTATTTCCAAGAACAAGTTGCACCTGTACTCACTCCGATCAGCCTTGATCCAGCACATCCATTCCCACGCTTAGTCAACAAAAGTTTAAACTTCATTGTGACCTTGGAAGGGAAAGATGCATTTGGCCGTCAGATTGATTTGGCAGTTGTCCCAGCACCGCGCTCATTACCACGTGTGGTACGTTTACCTGATGAACTCACGGATGGGAAAGAACATCATGTGATGCTGTCTGCGATCATTCATGAACATGTCTCTGATTTGTTCCCAGGCATGACGGCAACGGGTTGTTACCAGTTCCGTGTCACACGTAATGCCGATTTAGCGCTGAATGAAGATGTCGAAGATTTGGCCAAAGCGCTCAAAGGTGAACTGAGTTCACGTCGTTTTGGTCGTGCAGTTCGTTTGGAAGTGACACATAACTGTCCAAAGCATATCTATGAATATTTGTTAGATGAGTTTGATCTAAACGAAGAGCAACTTTATCGTGTTGATGGGCCTGTGAACTTGGCGCGTTTATTGTCGAACTTTAAGCGTCCACATTTACGTTATGACTCACATACTCCTGTGATTCCAAAAGCATTTAAAAAGTCGGAAAGTATTTTTGCTGCCATGCAAAAGCAGGACATTTTATTGCACCATCCCTTTGAATCATTTGCACCTGTGATTCAATTGTTGCGTGAGGCTGCGCGTGATCCGCAAGTGCTGGCAATTAAGCAGACCCTTTACCGTAGTGGTGCGGATTCGGAAATTGTGCAAGTCCTTGCCGAAGCAGCACGAAATGGTAAGGAAGTGACTGCGGTGATCGAGCTACGTGCCCGTTTTGATGAAGAATCCAATATTGAAGTGGCCAACGTCCTGCAAGAAGCAGGTGCGGTGGTGGTATATGGTATCGTAGGTTATAAAACCCATGCCAAAATGATTCTGGTCGTACGTCGTGAAAATAATAAATTAGTGCGTTATGTACATTTGGGAACGGGTAACTACCATGCTACCAATGCACGTATCTATACCGACTATGGTTTGATGACCACTGACAAAGACTTGTGTGAAGACGTACACCGTATTTTCCAAGAATTAACCGGTATGGGCAAAATGGCAAAGCCGAAAAAGCTATTGCATGCGCCATTCACTTTGCACGCTCAACTGATTAATTATATCGATGATGAAATTGCCAATGCCAAAGAAGGCAAACCTGCGCAAATTATTATTAAAGTGAATGCTTTAACTGAAGTTCAGTTAATTAATAAATTGTATGAAGCATCGCAAGCGGGTGTACAAGTTGACCTGATTATTCGTTCAATTTGCTGCTTACGTCCGGGCTTGCCAAATCTGTCTGAAAACATTCGTGTCCGTTCGATTGTAGGTCGTTTCTTGGAACATACCCGTGTTTATTATTTTAGTAATAACGGCAACCCGCGTATTTATGGTTCAAGTGCAGACTGGATGGATCGTAACTTGTTCAACCGTGTTGAAGCCTGTTTCCCGATTGAAGATCCTGCGTTGAAGAAACGTATTTATCAACTTGGTTTATTGAATTATCTCAAAGATAATCAGCAAGCATGGTTATTACAGGGCGATGGTGTATGGGATCGTGCTCGACCTATGGAAGGCGAAGAGCCGCATAATGCACAACATACCTTATTAGAAGCAATCAAGTAAGATCAAAAAACCGACTTTAAAGAAGTCGGTTTTTTATTGCAGGGATTTAGTTTGTCTTCATCTCTAAAACCAGTTGATTGACCAGATCTGCGGCTTCTAATTCTCGGATTTGTGCTACATTGCTACCTGCCCAAAAGGCACCATAACTAAAATCATGATGTCCGCCAGCAACACTCATTAACTGTTTAGCTAAATCATAGGTATATGGATAAGCAGGGACTTTGGGGCGACTGGGTGAATCAATCTGGGTATGCCAAGCCCCGAGTAAGCCACGTGCTGGTCGACCAGACAGACTTGCACTGATTTGAGTAATCGGTTGGCTAAACAAAGCTTTGCGATAAGCAGTATTGGCACTGGAACTTTTGCATTGAACAAAGGCTGTTCCCAGTTGTACCCCCGCAGCGCCTAGTTTCAGCATGGTTCTGGCTTGTTCGCCATTCATTATCCCACCTGCGGCAATCACAGGGATCTTACAATGTTGAGTGATCAAGGATACTAAATCAGACGTCTTGATGGCTGCATCAAACTGTTGATTGAAAATACCACGATGTCCTCCTGCCTCAATTCCTTGTGCGATAATCATGTCGATGCCAGCAGCCTCAATCGCTTGCGCCTCAATTAAATTGGTTGCAGAGACCATCGTGATAATCCCTGCATCTTTTAGTGCTTGAATTTGATGTGGATGGGGGATACCAAAATGAAAACTCACGGCTTTAGGACGTGTTTCCAGTACCACATTGAGAAAGTCATCATTGTCTAAAAAACTTGGATAAATGCAATTGAGCTGAGTCGGTGGTTGTGCAGCAAACTTTTCAAATTGTGGACGAATGTAATCAATCCATTGTTGTGCTGTTTCAGGATTTAGTGCTTCGGATTGATGGCAAAAGAAGTTCACCTGAAATGTATGATCTGTAAGCTCTTGAGTTTTTAAGATTTGTGCTTTGGCCGTTTCAGGCGTATTTGCGCCAAGTCCTAAAGAACCGAAAGCGCCTTGATTGGAAACTTCAGCTGCAAGTTCAGGCGTGGAAACACCTGCCATCGGCGCAAGTAAAATCGGGTGTTTTATTTCTAATAATTCTAAAATTGACATGCTGTTTTACTCATTCCTTTTTCAATCACCATAACGTAAAAACAAAAACGCTTGCAAATAATAATCGCTATTTAATTATTGAATATAGACAGGATTTTTAGCGCTTAAAATAATTCTAGAGAGTTGTGACATTAAATAGGGAGCCGACCCAACTGGAAAAGGCCATTGCTAAAATACCCCATAAGGTAATGCGTAAACTGCCTTTTAACATGGAGGTACGTGCGAAGTAGCTGGATAAAGCGCCTAATAAAGCCAGTGAAATTATTCCCGTGATCAGTACCGAAGGGGCGACTGATGAGCTTGGACTGAGTAAAATCGCCAACATGGGTAAGGCTGCACCACAGGAGAAAGAGGCTGCTGATGAAAGCGCCGCCTGAACAGGGTTTGCAGCAGTATTTTCATGAATCCCAATTTCATCTCGTGCATGTGCACCGAGAGCATCGTGTTCAGTCAGTTGCTTGGCAACCTCGTGGGCAAGCTCTGGATTCAAACCCCGTGAAATATAAATCTGAGTTAGTTCTTTTAATTCAGCATGCGGGTTTTTTTCTAGTTCTCTAGCTTCAAATCGCAGATCAGATTTTTCAATATCTTCTTGCGATTTAACCGAGATATATTCGCCCGCAGCCATTGAAGTTGCGCCTGAGATGAGACCTGCGATACAGGTAATCAATAAGGTATGCGAACTGGCACCGCTGGCTGCCATCCCCATAATTAAACTGGTGACGGAAATAATGCCATCATTGGCCCCCAAAACTGAGGCTCTCAGCCAGCCTGAACGTTGTATTACATGCGGTTCTAGATGTTGGGAATAGGACATAATTTTGCTCTTTTAAACCGAGTGAATTTCATTATTTATAAAGACGAATGTAGCGAATATTTGTAAAATTCTATTGATGATTCATAAACTTAATCTATTATAAAATAACTTATTTTAACGATAGCATAACCATGATTTGGTTATAATATGTGAATAATTTAACACTTTAACTTTAGATTACATTGACTTTTTATTGTCTATATTCTGAGTATTTTTAGTTGAGATCTGCGATGAACAATTCCAAAAATAAGCTGCTGAGTCATACACTACTACTCTTGGGTCTCATCGTACCTGTACAGCAGGTATTGAGTGCTGAATCTGATTTTGTTAAAGAAGGGGATGCTGCTTATAAACCAGGTAATTCAATTTATGATCGTTGGGACAAGTTTTATAAAATTGAACAAAGCCAGCCAATAGAAGCTGAGAAAATCTTACTTGAATTAGGGCAACTCACGCCACAAGATATCAAAGTCTGGAAAAGTTTGACCTACTTGCAGATTCGTTTAAATAAGCACAACGAGGCCATTCAGAGTGTTCGCAAAGCTGAGCAGCTTGCACCTGAAGATGATCAACTGAAATTACAAGAAGCATATTTGTTGAATCAGCAGAAACGAAATAAAGAAGCCTTAGTCATTTTTAAGAATTTATCGACCTCATCTGATGCTGAAATTGCTGCAAAATCACAACAAGCAGTGCAAAACCTGAGTGGTTCATCGGTTCCGTCGACATTTAAAGATGTGTATTTTGCCCCGTCTTATGAGTCTCGTTATGACGATTTTATTTTTCCCTTAAAAATGCGTTATGGGAAAAATCTGGATGGCGGCCGTGCTCAAGTGTATGGCTTTGTCAATCTAAACCGTGACACCAAATCCAAAGGTGGTGTACGTCCAGAGATTATTGATGAGAATGCAGTAACCATCGGCTTGGGAGCGAATTATCAACCTTGGCAATCGATTCCGATCCGTGCTTATTTAGAAGTCGGTGGCAGTTATGATCTGATCGACCGTAATCGAGACAAATTCCGTGAAAGTGTAGTTGGTGGTGTGACCGGTTATCAAGAGTGGTACGCCAATCCTGCGATAGAGCAGCGTACGATTTGGAATGATTATTTCACGGATTTGTATGGCAATGTCGCGAGTTATTCGCGGGAAGACTATAACGTGATTGCTGATTTACGATTGCGTTCTGGTTTTAATCTATACCGTGGCGAGGTCGGTACAGTACAGGCTTATGGTAAATTGCATACCTTAGCCGATTCTAAAGGTGAAAATTACAATAACTTATTTGAATATGGTGCAGGTGTTGCTTGGCAACCATTTAACTATATTCCAGTGAAATTGCGTGTTGAGCGTCTCTATGGGCATTATTTCAAAGATGCTTTAGCCGATGGAACAGAAAATTATAACAATACGCGTACTGAACTAGTTTTTTATAAGGATTTCTAACAATGAAAAAACTAATATCAATTGTGTTTGGGACACGACCTGAACTGATTAAATTAGCACCTGTTATTTTACAGGCTCAGCAAGATCCTCGTTTTCAAGTCGAAGTTATTTTTACTGGTCAGCATGATGAGTTAGTTCGTGATGCGATCGACTTTTTCCAAATTAAAATCGACCATCGTTTAAAAATGATGAATGCAGGTCAAAGTCTCAATCAATTATTAATACAAGGCTTAAGCCAGTTAGAAGGTATTTTCAACGATGGACAACAACGCAATGCAATTATCATTCAAGGGGATACCACAACTGTTTTAGCGGCAGGATTAGTTGCATTTTCTATGAAAATTCCAGTTGCACATGTCGAGGCGGGCCTACGCTCTTATGACTTAGCGCACCCATTTCCCGAAGAGGGCAATCGACAACTGGTTTCACGAATTACTCAATGGCATTTCGCCCCCACAGAACAGTCTAAGCAAAATTTACTGCAGGAGCATATTGCTGCCAATACAATTACGGTCACAGGTAATACAGTAGTTGATGCTGTCTATTTAGGTCGGGAACTGATTCAGCGTAAAGGAGCTGAACAAAATTATTTACAGCAACATAATTTGAATTTTCCTCCCGATGCACGAGTGGTCTTAATTACGGCTCATCGTCGTGAAAATTTTGGTGAGGGCATTCAGAACATCTGCCATGCTATTCAGCATTTAGCTCAGAAATATAAGGATGTGCATTTTGTTTGGCCTGTGCATTTAAACCCTGCTGTGCATGACCTTGTTCATGCTCAATTTGATGGGCATACTCAAGTACATTTAGTTAAACCACTTGATTACCCAAGCTTACTTGCTGTTATTGATCGGGCTAGTTTTATTTTAACGGATTCAGGAGGTCTACAAGAGGAAAGTCCTTCATTCCATAAACCGGTATTGATTTTAAGAGAGACAACGGAGCGTCCTGAGGTCGTACAAGTGGGGGCAGGGATATTGGTTGGCACGGATCAAGCAAAGATTGTCACGGAAGCTGAAAAATTATTATCTGACCAAGTTCATTATGCACGTATGGCCAATGTCCCAAATCCCTTTGGAGATGGGAAGGCTTCGCAACGCATTTTAGACCAAATTGCGGAAAGCTAATGTACGCTTTTGATCTTATCTTAGCTGTATTGAAGCTTGTACCACAAGGCAACGGCATATACGGTCATACGGTTCATATAATGTGGACCATCAAAAATATATACTTTTTGTCCTTCATAAGCTTTAAGTTGCTGTACGATTTCCCACGGGTAGGCGGAGCGAAACTTTCCGCCTTTCACGGGACGAAATGCCTCTAATACAATCACAATATTGTCCTTACCAAACTCTTTTTGAAGATCCTCTAGCACGACACGTGCTTGTTGTGGTGTGCGTGTTCCAACACCGACACCATCCTGAAAGAACACACCTGTATGACTTGGTAACCAGCTTTTTAACCAGAAATCTAAGTGTTCTGGTACTTGTTCGGCGCTATAAATACTGACCCAAAGTGGTTTGGGTAAGGTTCGAATGGCTTTGGCCAGATCATTTACACAGATCCAGCTTGGATCAGCTTCTACAGGAAAGTAATAACCCTTGAGTGGAATAGACTTGGTGTTTTCAATGATTTTTTTTGATTCCTCAGCAAGTTTTAATACATTAGAGCGAGCAAGCTTCTCATCATATTCTCCTGCCAAGCCAAGTAAAATATGCTGAGCCCATACTTTTTGCTGTAGCTGTTTCAGATTGATGTTTTTATCCCACTTTTCTAAACCGATGTCATGATCAAACCACGATTTAGATTGTACGACTGACCATTGCGGCACAAAAGTAGAAACACCAAGTAAGTCCCAATTACCTGACGGTGGCGTGGTTGCCAAGTCAGGCTGCCAGAATATACCTTCAACTTGCGGAGCTTGCCCATCTGTTTTGAGATGATGAATACAACCTCCTAAAAATAAGAGTGCTGATAATGTAAGTGTGATTAAAAACGTTGCTTTAGTCAGCCTTATTTTTAGCATTTGTTCTTTGTCGCCAGTACCAGAGCAAGATTGCAACAATCATGATAGCAGAGATTATAACGACCAAGAGAAAGAATGAAGATTGTTTTACCAGAGGTGCTTTTTGGTTTCCGACCATAATTTTTTGTAAAATAAAGACTTGACCGCTTTCCGTCACCAAGATCTTGCTGGCATTATTGGGAATGTTTTGTTGAATTTTCTCCCAAAGTTTGGTGAAGTTTTGTGCGCCTTGCATCGAGTCGGTAATAATATCAAAGCGTTGGTCATGGAAACTCACCAAAAAGCCATTTACGGTTGCTGGTGCGTATAGCGTATTTTGATGCATTAACACTTGTTGGCGATAGATATTGGGATTGACCTGTACATTGAGCAGTTCAGGCTTTGTTGGGTCGAGCTTGACCAGATTGAGGGGAATCGGGTCATTGGTCATCAGCATTTTTTTAGCCACTTGGCTGATGATCATGGCAACTTCTAAGCTCCCAGCATTACCATCAATGGCAATGGTCGGATGGGTGGCAAAACTCATAGAAAGTGAGGCAACCCCATTCTTAAGTTTATGTGGGAGTTTCACCGTCGACTTTTGCGTATCAATCCAGAGTGAACCTTTTGCGGTTGGTAGACACTGTGAATTGACGATCACTGAATTTTCGAGCTTTAAGTTAAAGGTTGTATTATTCGAAATGGTTTTGGCGAAATAGTTAAACTGACGGTTAACGGGATCAGAATCTAAATTGGCTGTCTTTAAACTTCCTGCAAAACCGCCATCGATCCAGGTGGTAATGTTCGAGCCCTCCAATAAACCACTTTGCACACGTAATGCAATTTGGCCTTGTAAAATATCAGTGGGTTGCCACACTGCCGGGAAATTGAGGAAGAGATTTTTTTCGGCTTGATTCAAACGAAAATCGCTAATGCCTAAATCTGCAAGCGTATGAATTTGTTTGATTTTAGCCCAGTTCGGTGCTGCAAGCTTGTTTGGAAGGAAAGTTGCAGAGGTATTCAGTTGCTGTAAATAGTCTGAATTGAGCAAGCCATTGATTGCAGAAACCAGTTTTTCAGGTTGATCATATTGAATTTGTAAGGTTGGAATATCATTTGCTGTACTGATTTGAACGAGCGTTCCTTTTGATAGGGGCGTCGCTGATTTCACAATTTCTATATAAAAGTTTGGTGCTTGTTCTGTTGGTGCATTTTGTTCATACCATTGGATTGGTGTGACTGAACCCCAAGCACTGATCAGGCGCCCTAACATTGCAGCTTCATTCAGATTGGCTGGGTTATATTTCAATACACCGACAAAAGGTGTTGGTCGCACAACCTGAGGATTGAATAAGGCATCAGGCAAATCTTTCAAACGATAAACAGGGCGATGGCGGATATATTCAATTTTTGAATTGCTTAAATAAGTTACTTGATCGACATCTTCACTACAGAAGGTGGTGCGGTCAGCCGCTGGAGAAGTGTTGGGTGAATATTGCTGTAAAATAAAATCTAGGCGATGAAAACCGTTTTGGGTTGCGGGAATATCGAAGCTTAAGGTGCCATCGCCGTTTAAAGTGGTGTTGTAGATTAGCTTGTCATCAAATTTAACTAACAAAGTGGTGAAGTGTTCGGTGGAATAGTCACTGCTAAAACGAATGTTCTGCCATTCAGAACCTTTACCCACATAAAAGAAGTGCGGTTCAATGGTATATTTATTGGACGTGTTGATGTTGTCAAAGGTCCATGTATTCAAGGTATCTGCCAAAGCAAATACTGGCAAGGAGAGGGCGACACTGGCAACTACAGCTTTTAAAAGTGGATGTTGTAACGTTCTATTTTTCATTTATTTTTTCTCCTTGCTACGCTCAGTTTTATACCACTGTAACGAATTTCCCTGAATCTTATTTTTCAGCATGTCATAAGCAGCTTTAAACACGATAAATAAGAACACTTGTGAATAGGTTACGTAAGATAAGACCGAGAAGAAATATAGTTGAGGTTTGGCTCTTTCTAAAGATAATGTGAACCACATTTGTGCGACATATAAACAGAAGGATAGGCCCCAAAGTAGTGTGAATGGACCAGGAACAGTAATCCCAGCAATACCAAGCAATCCTAAAGCTAGGGTAATGTGACTCCAGATCAGCGCAGGTACAAACAAGACATAGCACATGATGTTGTTAAAAATTTCGATGCCGATTGGAAACGGTTTTCTCAACGCAATTGGCAGATATTTACTGGTGACATAAAAGTTTCCTTGCGTCCAGCGTGAGCGCTGTTTAACAAACACACTTAAAGAAGGTGGATCTTGTTGCCAACCAACCGCATAAGGCACCCATTTAATTCGTCTTTGACCAAGGAAAATACGAAAGCTCATTTCGGTATCATCCACTAATGATTTTTCATCAAAACCACCAAGTGTTTCTAACGCATCGCGCCAGATCACATAATTAGTACCCATCAGGGTGGATAACTCAAAACGTTGCCAACGCCCCCCTTGGAAAATCCATTGGAAGAAAATAAATTCAATTGCAATAAAACGGGTCAAAATACTGTCACGCCAGTTACGGGTACGGACTTTACCATTCACTGCGACTAATTTTTTATCTGCCATTAAGGTTTGAGCCAACAGACGTACACAGTCGGGTTCAGGGGTACTATCGGCATCATAGACCACAATGAGCTCGCCTGTGGCATGCGGTAAGCCATTGTTCAGTGTACGTGATTTACCTTTACCGCCCATCCCTTTGGGGACATTGACAATTTTAATGCAGGGATAAATCGCTGCCATCCGTTCCGCAATTTCTAAGGTATTGTCTTTCGAACCATCATTAATCAATAGCACTTCATAGGCATGGGCTGGGTAATCCTGCTGTGCAATGGCATGCAGCGTATCTTCGATCACCACACCTTCATTATAGGCAGGAATCAAAACACTCAATACAGGCCAATGTTCGGGAATAGGCAGGTTTTCTAGTTCCTTGGCTGCATTTTTTGAATATTTCCATGCCTGAAAACTGAGCCAAGCCCAGAAGGCTTGAGGAATCCAGATGCCTAAAAAACCAAATAAGAAAAGAATATCAATCGCGGGCATTTATTCTTCTCCTGCGGATAATCGAAATAATCAAGATCAGGAGGAGCCCACCACCGAGTAGCAGCGAAACCCAAGAGATCGAACTACCAAAGGAACTGAGTAGGCTTGGATAGTGTGCTGAATAGATATAATCCAGTGGAATGACCACTGTACTTAGCCCAATTAAAATATAGCCGAATAAACTGGTATTGACGCCATCAGTCGTGCTGGTAAATTGAGTCCGATTAAGATCCCAGGAAATACCCAATTGAGGATATTCGATGGTATTGAGTGGCATCCCAAGCGGAGGATTAATCACGACTTGATAGCCTGAGCTTTGTGAAGGATCTGAAATGGCTTGATAAAAAAAGTGTTGGTTATACTGAATCTTACGTGCTGGTATTCGCAACTCATCGGGGAAGTCTGATTGAATAATATAACTGCCTGCGGGTTGAGCAATGATGTTTTCATCCCAACCTGTTTCGATCAATGCTGCTAAAGGACGTAATCCGATAGCGGTTGAAAAAGTGGCTTTAGCCGCAAAATATTTGGCATGGGTCATCTGATAGAAGGCGATGGGAATAGCACCTTCATTGACGGCTTTTTTAATTTTATAATATTTAATTGCACTAAAATATTCATTGGGCAAAATTACGCCAGGTTTCACACCTTGTGCAATTAACTGCTTAAAGCTCTCGGAGTCCAATTGATCGGAAGTGAAAATTGGCCACCATGTGGGAGGTTGTGGAAATAGTTCTGCAACCGTTTGAGGTGTTTGAACTTGAGGACTAAATTGCTGCTTCGCAGTTTCGATCTGACAGTGATAGTACTGCTGATAAAACTGTTGCAAGGTTGTATCTGGAAAATGGCTGGTGGTGACCAAGACACCACAAATATTAAGCATGACTGACATTAGCTCACCTCGCTAGTTGGAGGAATTAAGTATTCAGTATGCTGTTCAATTTGTAATTTCAGTACGGTGAGTTCTTGGAGATCCTGAATAAATGGGGGATAGCGTTGATTTTCATCAGAAGAGGTTTCATGGATTATGATACTTTTGATTTCACTGAGTTCTTCATTAATAAAGTGATAAATTACACTGTCGCGTTCAGCAGATAAAATAGCCATAATTTTATTTTGGGTTTCTTTCCAAATATCTTCACCCAACATTTCACGAATCAGTAGAGTATTACTGATATGGGTCGTAATGATTTTATAGTGGTCTTTTTGCGTGAGTTGAAGCAGCTTTTTTAATTCACCTTGGAAATGTTTTAAAGCAGTCAATGGCAAAATATCATGCTGATAATTACGATCATAGCTTTGGATGGCTCGGAAACTTTTTAATGCATTTTGAATATTATGTCGAATGGCGCTGAGGAAGATCGGCGTAATCGGAAGTACAAACAGCAATAACAATTGACGTTCGACATAGGTCTGATTGGCCAAATCCAAGAAAAAATAAACCGCAACACCAATAAACGTTAACAAACCCAGAATGATGGCCATGCCAACATTTAAAAAAGCTCCTGAGATTAACAAGATGAGTAGGAATACCCAACTTCCACGATAACTTGCTGGTAGCCATTCATACGCAACAATGCCCATAAAGATTTGGGCTGAGATAATCCATAAGACGAGTGCTGGAGCTGGATTTTTTTGCATAATCGTTTTAATTTTAATACATGTCTTTTGTGAAAAAGTTAGCATTATTTTACGGTTTTGACGAGAGTTTTTCTGTTGTCGACTTTGTAAAATAATTTTATAAACAGTAACATACAGTATAGGCTGTATTTCAGAATAATAAAAAGTAGTTAAAATGATAAGAATTTTTAATTTATGTAAGCTGCATTAATGCGATTTAAAAGCCTCGATTGCACGTAGACGACTGAGCTTTAAGTCAACCATTGGCTTAGGATAATCCAAGATGAGGGCCTGATTTTTTGCATAAGGTTCATGAATGATTTTAGAATCAAGTTGAGCTAGTTCAGGAACCCATTGACGGATATATTGTCCATCTGGATCAAACTTCTGGGATTGTGTGACGGGATTAAACACCCGGAAATAGGGCACAGCATCCGTACCTGTCGAGGCACACCATTGCCATCCACCATTATTTGCTGCTAAATCGCCATCGATCAGATGTTGCATAAACCACTGTTCGCCCTTACGCCAGTCAATTAATAAGTTTTTGCTTAAGAACATGGCACAGATCATGCGAACGCGATTATGCATCCAACCTGTTGCCAACATTTGCCGCATGCCTGCATCAACAATCGGAATCCCTGTTTGCCCAAGTTGCCATTTTTCTAAAGCAATAGGATTATCTCGCCAGATGATTTTCTTTGTAGCAGATTGGAAGGGAAGATGTTTTGATACCTGAGGAAAATCGAATAGCACATGTTGGTAAAACTCGCGCCAAAGCAGCTCATCTAACCAAGTTTGTTGCCCTTCAGACTGAATTTCAAAGTGACCGTATTGTTGTCTAAACAGGGCCTGTAGGCATTGCCGAATCGAAATAATGCCAATATTTAAATAGGCAGATAACTGACTGGTGCCTGAAACAGCTGGTAAGTCACGTGCAGTTTTATAATCTGCTAAGTGCTCTTCAATAAACTGGTCGAGTAAGCTGAGCGCATACTGTTCGCCTACTTGCCACTCTGTAAAATCAATATGTTTGATTTGCTTGCGATAGTCGTGTTGTAGTTGCTGAATATCAGCATGTTGCAACAGCGAAAAATCCAGTCTAATGGCTTTCTGTGGTTGAGGTGCTGGATAACATTGCGGTAGACCATGCTGTAAACGTTGATAGCAGGTTTTCTTAAATGCGCCAAATACTTGATAAGGCGAATTAGACTGGTTTCGGATCGAGGCAACAGGAAATAAAGTGCGGTCATGAAAGAGTGTAAATTCTTTTTGTTGCTGATTGAGTTGTTGTTGGATAGTCTGATCGCGCTTTAATTCATTGACTCCGAGTTCGATATTGGCATAGACATTTTCAATTTCAAGTTGTTGGAGCAAATCAGCAAAAAAATCAGGCAGATCTTTCCAAAGTGGAATGATCTGAATGAGTAAAGGAATATTGAGTTGATCCAGTTGTTGTTTTAATTCTTGAAGTTGGCGTAAATAAAATTCGATTTTAATTGGTGCGTCATCATGTTGTTGCCATTGTTCAGGTGATAAGATTACCAGTGCTAGAGATGGGCCAGTCTGAGTCGCATGCCAAAGCGCAGCATGGTCATGGATTCTTAAATCTTGGCGAAACCAAATCAGTTGATAGGAATGAGACATAGTTGAGAATATGAATGACGACTGTATTGACCTTAAGCGATTTTATGATTTTGTAAAAGTCCTTGGCAATAAAAAAGCAAAGCCGAAGCTTTGCTTTTTGCAGCTAATTCAAAAATGAATTAGTGGTGGTGACCACCTGCACCGTGAACATGACCGTGATCTAATTCTTCTTGAGAAGCATCACGGATTTCAACGATTTCAACTTCGAAAGTAAGATCTTGACCAGCAAGCGGGAAATTCGCATCCACGATGATGTTGTCGCCTTCAATCGCTTTAACAGTTACGATTTGAACACCGTCATCAGTTTGAGCTTGGAATTGCATACCAGGTTGGATGTTGTCCACACCTTGGAACATTTGAGCTGGAACTTCTTGAACAAGGTCAGGGTTGTATTCGCCATAACCTTCAGCAGCTGGAACGTTTACAGTAAATTTTTCACCAACAGTTTTACCTGTAAGCGCATTTTCTAAACCTGGGATGATGTTGCCCGCGCCGTGCAAATATGCAAGTGGTTCACCTTGAGATTGATCAAGTGTTTCACCCTCAGCGTTTGTTAAAGTGTAGTGGAATGAAACCACGTGGTTATTTGCAATAGCAGTCATGTTTTGAATCCATGTCATCAATAGTTTTAGCTGTATATCATAAAGTGAAAAATAGATTTTGTTGACTACTTTCCACTTTTTGAAACGATTTAGTTAAATATTGAGACGAAATATCAGATTTCAACTCAATACAGTTTAATTTTTGGACGGACACGACGCGTCAGGAAATCTTTCATGGTGAGCATGCCTGCTTGGGTATAACCATGAATATTGGCTTGGTGCAGTCGATATAAAGAGACATACATGGTTTTGGCAATAAAACCTTGTACGCTAACATCACCCAACAATTCTCCAACGGCTTGATTGTGGCTTAATGACACCAGTGAGCCTTTCTCATTAAAGCTAAACATTGGTTGTGGAGAACCGGATAAACGTGCGGCCATGGCATCTACCAAGAAGGTGGCTTGTTGACTTGCGACTTGTGCACGCGGACCTAAAGGCGGTTGGCGTGCATCCAATTGACAGTTGGCACAGTCACCAAAGGCAAATACATTGGGATCCGAATAGGTTTGTAAGGTTGCATAAACCATTAAACGATTAATCTTGTCGCGTTTAAAATCGTGGAACGATTCCAGAACCTTAGGTGCTTTTACACCTGCCGCCCAAACCGTAATGTCTGAATGCAGGACATTGCCATTGCTAAAATAGACATTGGATTCATCAACTTTTTGGACTTTATGTTGAGTTAGAATCTCAATGCCCATTTTTTTGAGTTGTTTGGCACTATGCGCCGCCGTTTTTTCAGTCAGTGCGGGCAGGATACGATCAGAAGCTTCAATCAAGGTGATTTTGACTTGTTTAGGGTCAATTTTTTTCAGTCCGTAGCGATAGAAGTTTTTCGTGGTCTCGATCAGTTCAGCTGCCAGTTCAACCCCCGTTGCACCAGCACCAACAATGCCAATGTTTAGGGCACGGTCGTTGGGTTGGCTTTGTGCCTCGATATAGAGATGAAATAAATCCTGTTGGAAGATATCCGCCTGTTTCCGACTATCTAGGAAATGGCAATGTTCACGCACACCTTCGGTACCGAAATCATTGGATACGGAACCAACTGCAAGTACAAGTGTATCGTAGCTGACACTTTGGGTCAGGGGCGTATGTTCTTTAGAAAGTTGCGGGGGAGAAATCGTAATTTGTTTTTTATCTTTATCGACATTGATTAAGGTGCCTAGGACAAACTCAAAATGATGTTTTTCTGCATGGGCAAAATAATTGGTCTGTTCTTCGTGGGGATTTAGTGAGCCTGCTGCAATTTCATGTAGGAGAGGTTTCCATATGTGAGTGAGGTTTTGGTCGACTAGGGTAATTCGGGCTTTCTTACGTCTGCCAAAACGTTCACCTAGTTGTGTCGCAAGTTCTAAACCACCCGCGCCACCGCCTACAATCACGATATGATGTAAGGTTTTACTCATGATTAACCTAATTATTTTTGTGAAAGGATGGCAGGATTATGCCATCCTTTTTTTTAAATTGTATTGGTAATCTTGATAGAAACAGTAGGTTTTTTTTAACCTTGGTTTAAAGGGTAAAGTTTTGGGTTTTTGCTGTCATTTGTTGAGAAAAAACTAAACAAATTCGAAAACCAGATCATAATTTTCTGAAAAATATTGGCTTCTTCAATCTGTACATCATTCTCAATCTGTAAGCTACGAATCAATTGATTATTTTGATAAATCGATACGGTGGCCAAGTTCATGACTTGAGTCAAAGGCGCAGTTAAATGCTGTTCATTCAGTTCGATATTGATATGCGTATTGGTGGTTTGAAGCGGTTCAACCGTCGTGACTTGCTGGTTGGCATCAGTCAAATGAATACGTTGTGTCAATAAATCAAAAGTATTTAAATCAATCGGTGCTGCTTGGCCATAGAGTGAAGTGGTCACAATCGTCGGTTGCTGTGTTTCAACTTTAAACATTTTCAAAGTTGATTTAATTACAGGGAGTTCGGCAATGAGTCGTTGTTTTGGAATGACTTCTTCATCTCGGGTATAGGTATAAGCCAAGTTCATGAGTTTATGTGCCACTTCAGCACGTTTTACTGCGCTAGGTGTACCTAATACCACAACAATTAAACGACGCTTTTCAACATGTGGGTTAAATGTCGGACGCTCTGCTGTTAAAGCAAGATTGTAGCCTGCTGCTTTGGTATAACCCGTTTTTAGGCCATCCGCTGTTGGATCCATTTTTAAAGCCAGATTGGTTGCATGATGGAAGCGTTGGTTATAACTAAAACTTGGCATTTTTGAATAATATAAATATTCAGGCGTTTCTTTCACGATCGCTTTCGCAAGCAAGCTGAGATCTGCGGCAGTTGAATAATGATCGGTCATGGTAATACCGGCTGGATTACTAAAATGCGTATCTTTCATACCCAAGGCTTGTGCTTCTTGGTTCATACGCGCCACAAATTGCGGTACGCTGCCCGAGATTTTTTCTGCAAGCGTAACTGCTGCATCATTGGCAGACATCACAATCAGCCCTGCCAAAAGCTGATCAACAGAAATCTGTTCACCTGCTTTCAGGTACATTTGTGACTCATCCCACATAACTGTGCTTACAACAGGAGTTGCGGTCAGTATGTCTTCTTTACGTAATTTACCTGCTTCAATCTCTTTTAGTGCGATATAGGCCACCATCATTTTGGTGAGTGAGGCTGGTGCACGTTGAACATGGCTATTATGCTCAGCAATAATTTGTCCGGATTGAGCATCAATCACCGACCATGCTTGAGCTTCAACGGTTTCAGGGGCAATGTTGAGTAAGTTTGCATGTGCAAGGTTTGCACAAATGAGACTAAACAACGTAAAGAGGGAGAGGAGAAGTTTCACGTGAATACCTTGTGTTGCCGATCCGATGGCCTTAAATGTGAGAGGAGAATGCTATGACTTTTTTGTTGAAGAATCCAGCAACTTTTGCTGACAATTACGACATCTGCGCATGACTTTGTAAAAAAATGCTAAGCTGTGTGAAATTGTTCCTATTTTCATGATTAAAAAATTATGTTGCACTATCAAATTGAGTTCGACGATTATCGCCAGCACCTGATTCATGTCACACTTCGTTTTCTTGCAAATCCCAATCAAGAACTTTGGTTGCCCACTTGGATTCCCGGTAGTTATTTGATTCGAGAATTTTCCAAACACATTGAATCGGTAAAAGCATCTGATGAAGCAGGGCGTTTACTCAGTATTAAAAAAACAGAGAAAAATCGCTGGCGTTTATTCAATACTGATCATGAACTGATTACAGTTGAATATGATGTCTATGCTTATGATTTGTCTGTACGTGGTGCCTATGTCGATCAAACACGGTTATATGTGAATCCTGCATGTGTTTGTTTAGGGCTGAGAGATCAAGAACAAGCAGCATGTGAGCTTGAACTATTCCTACCTGATGAACTCAAGCATTTTCAAATCGCAACAGGATTGCCATCAAAAAGCTTAGTGAAGGGGCGTTTCACCTTAAAAGCGGAAAATTATGATCAACTGATTGATAGTCCATTTGAATTGGCAGAGCAAAGTCGTTTTAGTTTTGAAGCCAACGGTATTCCACATGAGTTTGTAATCTCTGGGAAACACACGACCAACTTGTCGCGTTTAGAGGCGGACATTCAAAAGATCTGCCAGACTGAAATCAACATGTTCGGTTCGGCGCCCTTCCAAAACTATACCTTTATGACCATGGCCACAGGCAATAGTTATGGGGGGTTGGAGCACTGCAACAGTACCAGCTTAATTACTCCACGTGATGATTTACCGAAGGCAGATGAAACAGAAGAGCCTTCTAAAGATTATCAACGCTTCTTAGGTCTGTGCAGCCATGAGTATTTTCATTCATGGTTAGTGAAATTTATTCGTCCTGAAAATTTTGCCAACTATGATTTGCATCAAGAAGCGTACACCAGCTTATTATGGATTTTTGAAGGTTTTACTTCTTATTATGATGATCTGATTTTATTGCGTAGCGGCGTGATTTCACAAAAATCTTATTTGGATTTACTAAAAGCGCAAATTGATCGTTATTTACAAAATCCAGGACGCTTGATTCAATCTGTTTCTGAGTCGAGTTTTGATGCGTGGATTAAGTTCTACCGTCAGGATGAAAACTCGAATAATGCAGGGACCAGCTACTATAATAAGGGCAGTCTGGTGGCACTTTGTCTAGACTTAGGCTTACGCTTACGTGGTTCTAACTTAGATGCTTTGATACGTCGTTTGTATGAAAATACCCAAAGCGGCATTCAGGTCAATGAGCGCACGATTTTTGAATTGTGTCATGAATTGACAGGTGATAACTGGATTGAACAGATTAATCATCTGATTAATACCACAGATGAGTTACCACTGGATCAGCTGTTTCCTGAGTTCGGTTTGAGCTACAACCTTAAAAACGACAAGGCTTTGCCTTTTGGCTTAAAAGTGGTAGATAAAGCGGAAGGTGTGGTGGTACAGCAAGTGCGTCGTGATAGCGCAGCTGCTCAAGCAGGTTTGTCTGCCAATGATGTGATCCTTGCCATTGATGGAGTTAAGGCTTCTGAGAAGCTGTTAGTCAAGTATGCGAAACAACAAGGCATATTTACGGTCTATGCATTCCGTCGTGATGAATTATTGCAATTTGAACTACCAGCAGGTGAAAATGAATTGACCACGGTTGAACTCAAAATTGAAGACCAACATAAAGTTGACCGCTGGTTGAAGGGTTAGAACTTGATAAAAAGGACGCTATGAGCGTCCTTTTTATTAACTACCTCGATAAGTCGAATAACCATAGGGACTGAGCAGTAAGGGAATGTGATAGTGTGGCAAGGTTCCATCAACTTCAAAAATAACCGGAACTTCAGGAAAAAAACTACTTTGCTTTTGCGCTTTATACCAATCACCTGTTTTAAAAGTCACTTTATAAACACCCGACTTTAATTGTTGTTGCGTCGGATAAAGTGCAGTAATTCTTCCATTCTGATCAGTTTTGGCCTGATTAATTTCTATCCATTGGTTTTTTTGTTGCGCCTCGAGAACAACGGTGACATCTGCAGCAGGTAGACCATTTTGCTGGTTGAGAACATGCACACTTAATGGGTTTGTTGCTGCAAATAAGCTGCTTGAAGCCGATAGTGCGGCGATGGCGAATAGATTTTTATACATAGCAATATTCTACCTTTGTTGATCAATGTTTTCGTCTGTATTGCCGTCAGGTGTTGTGAGGACAATACATGGGCATGGGATAAGAGTGAAAAAAAATGCTAATCAGTGCTTTAAAATTTTAAAATGAATATCTTGCACCGAGATAGAACTCGCTTGAGTAGAGATGTGCTTTCATTTGCTCATCTTGTAAGTTACGTGCATTGGTGAAGTTATTTAACCCGCTATCTGCTTTACCCAAGTCTACATAACGGTAGCCCAAATCAAGGTTAAGGTTGTCGATTGCTTTATAACTAGCCCCTGCACCAATGCTATACACCAGTTGGGTTTCGGTGTTTGCAAGATATTGGCGAGAGGAATTACCTTGCCAGCCAGAAGATTCGGTGCGGGCAACACCTAATCCAAGATTGCCGTATACAGCGACATTTTGTATTACTTCAAAATCACGATAAGCATTCAACATTAAACGTTGCGTGTCGACTTTATGATGATTGAGGCTGGTTGGAAAGTTACTTGAACCGCTGGTAAATTCAGCATTATTTTTAAAGGTATATTCACCTTCAGTACGCCAACCATTGCCAAAGTCATAGCCGAAACCCAATGAGAAATTGGTTAAATCTTTTTGATCGTCACCCGCGATAAATTGACCAATGCCAGGGCGTAAGCTGGTTTCCATATTATCGGCTTGGAGCTTAGCAGCGGCAACTTTTGCAGAGATATAATAACCTGCATCATTTACGTCCTGAGCATAACTTAGGGATACAGTAGTCAGTAAAACAGATGAAACCACGAAACGGGTGAGGAGCTTGTCCATATTCAATTTTCCAAAAACAGTAGATGAATGTTTGGTGATAAAAATCTTTATTTCCTCAGAACATGGTAGAAAGAAAAAAATCTTGGCGTGATGACAATTGGATTACCGACTTGTAATCTTGGCAATGGATAAACAGGGTTAAAATGTGGGATGCATATTTTAATTGTTGAAGATGAATCCAAAATCGCACAGTTTCTAGCGAAAGGATTACACGAGTCAGGCTATACCTGTGCCGTTGCAAAAGATGGCATAGAAGCATTGTCATGCTTGCAACGAGAGGCATTTGATTTACTGATTTTGGATGTCATGCTGCCGCAACTGGATGGTTGGCAAGTCTTACAAACGCTACGGACTTTTTCAAAAATCCCTGTGCTGATGCTGACGGCAAAGGATCATGTGCTGGATCGGGTAAAAGGATTAGAGCTTGGTGCAGATGACTATCTGGTTAAGCCCTTTTCATATGTCGAATTATTGGCACGAATTAAAAGTTTATTACGTCGTGTGCCAACGGTTGAAAAAGAGATTTATCAAATCGCGAATTTGCGCTTGAATCGGCTGAGTCGGGAAGTTCATCGAGCCGAAATCAAGATTGATTTAACAGCCAAAGAGTTTGTGCTGTTGCAATTATTGATTCAGCATCGCGGAGAAGTACTGACTCGCACTCAAATTGCTTCAATGGTTTGGAATATTAATTTTGATACGGATACCAATGTGGTCGATGTGGCGATACGCCGTTTGAGAGCAAAAATTGATGATCACTTTGTTCCCAAGTTGATATATACCGTGCGTGGTATTGGCTATAAGGTCGATTTAAAAGATGAACATCATGGGTAAATTGTCTTTGGCTTCGCGCCTGAGTTTGGCTTTTAGTCTGATTTCTTGTGTTGTTTTTATCAGTATTGGCGGTTTGTCCTATCAAAATTTTCGTGAAATGGTCTATACCCAGCAAGATAAAGCCTTAGCTGCTCGGATCAAACGAATGGAAGTTTTTTTGACCGATGCACATACTGTTCAGATATTAGGGAAATATCCTAAGCTTTATGAAAATATGGTAGGACATGAAGACAGTATATTTATAGTCAAAGATGCACAACATGATTTGATTAAGATCAACCCGCTGCAGGTCAATATCCCAGAATTCAATTATTCAAATCAAATTCAATATGCGAATAATATAGCTAAACATCCTAGCACCCGTTTTGCTTTCCAATTAATTCAATATGGGCAACAACAGTATCATTTAATTGCAGGTCAACAGTGGGCTGCAGTGAATATGATGCTCAAACAATATTTCTGGAAAATTGTTTTGTATAGTGGTTTGGGTATTTTATGCTCAAGCTTATTGGGCTTCGTGGTGGGACACTATCTGTTCCGCTCGATGCGTCATTTGATTGCGGAGACCAATAATATCAATGTGCAAAAGCTTAATTCACGGATCCACGTTAGATCTAACAACATTGAGGTTCAGCAACTCAGCCATGCGATGAATGAAATGCTGGAGAAAATTCAGCAGGATTATCAAAAACTGGCGCAGTTTTCAGAAGATATCGCACATGAACTCAGAACACCACTGAATAATTTAATGGGGCAAACTCAAATCATATTGTCCCAGTCTCGGCCACTCGAAGAGTTGGAGAATTTATTGTATTCACATTTAGAGGAATATGAGCGGCTCACTAAGATGATTGAAAGTATGCTGTTCATTGCACGTGCGGAATATGCAGAATACGGGCTGGAAAAGCAGGCATTGAATGTAAAACAGTTACTCAAGACGATTGTAGATTATTTTGATTGTGTAATTGAAGAACATCAGATGAGCGTGGTGTTTGATCTGTCTGATGATCTGAGTATTGTGGCAAATGCAGCCCTAATGCAGAGAGCGATTGCAAATTTAATCAGTAATGCCATATTACATGGCAAAGAACAGGGTGTCATTGCATTACAGGCCTCTCAATCTGATCAACATGTGGTCATTGTTGTGAAGACCGAAGGCGTTTTTATTGATGAAAAGCATTTGCCTTATTTATTTGACCGGTTTTATCAGGTCGATGAAAGTCGACAGCAAAAAGCACAAACAGGTGGTCTGGGTTTGGCTATTGTGAGCTCAATTATGCAGTTACATGCAGGTTCAACTGAGGTCGAAAATCGATTTGAAGGGGTGGCGTTTAAATTGATCCTACCACTAAAGAATTAACCAATTCTTCATCTAAGCCTGTCAAAATAGGATAAGTTATTTAGCGATTTATGTATTTGTTTGCGAAATGATCAATTCGACATTTACCTTTAAAGCAGACAGGGATTTGTATTTGAAAAGCCAAAACTTGACCGCATATATACATAGCGTAATGCTACTATTATATCATTTTGTAGTATTTTTTTTCGAAATGTCGTTATCACGGGATATTGCGTTGACTACCATGTGATGAACGCTGATACTCTCAAGTTTGTTTAAGCAAATCGGTTCTAGGAGCTGGGCCACAAGCGCAGTTATCCATAACTCAATCCAACACAAGGGGCTATATATGGCTGGTGGAAAGTCAAAAATCATTTACACACTGACTGACGAGGCGCCGTTATTAGCGACCTATTCATTGCTACCGATCATTGAGACCTTTACAAAACCTGCTGGCATTGAGATTGTTAAAAGTGACATCTCAGTTGCAGTGCGTGTACTCGCAGAATTTTCAGATTACCTTAAAGATGAGCAAAAGGTAAACAATAACCTTGCAGAGTTAGGTCGTCTTACACAAGATCCAGATACCAATATCATTAAACTTCCAAACATCAGTGCGTCTGTTGCTCAGTTAGTGTCATGTATCAAAGAGCTCCAGTCGAAGGGTTATGCGCTTCCTGATTACCCAGAAAACCCAACCACTGAAGAAGAAAAAGAGATCAAGGCACGTTATGGTAAATGCCTTGGTTCAGCAGTAAACCCAGTATTGCGTGAAGGGAACTCTGATCGCCGTGCGCCAGCTGCTGTGAAAAATTATGCAAAAAAACACCCGCATTCAATGAGCGAGTGGAAACAATGGTCTCAAACTCACGTTTCTCACATGGATGAAGGCGACTTCTACCACGGTGAAAAATCAATGACTTTAGACCGTGCACGTAATGTGAAAATGGAGCTCATCACCAAGTCTGGTGAAACCATTGTGTTGAAGCCAAAAGTTGCACTTCAAGACGGTGAAATCATTGACTCAATGTTTATGAGCAAAAAAGCATTGTGTGATTTCTACGAGAAAGAACTTGAAGACTGTCGTGAAGCGGGCATCCTGTTCTCATTGCACGTGAAAGCAACCATGATGAAAGTGTCACACCCGATCGTATTCGGTCACTGTGTGAAAATTTACTACAAGGATGCTTTTGAAAAACACGGAAAACTGTTTGATGAGCTCGGTATTAACGTGAACAACGGTATGGCTGGTCTTTATGAAAAGATCGCAACTTTACCGACATCTTTACGTGAAGAAATCATTGAAGATTTACATGCTTGCCAAGAACACCGTCCTGCACTTGCAATGGTCGATTCTGCAAAAGGTATTACCAACTTCCATTCACCAAATGACGTGATTGTAGATGCTTCTATGCCTGCAATGATTCGTGGTGGCGGTAAAATGTGGGGTGCTGACGGCAAACCTTACGACTGTAAAGCAGTCATGCCAGAATCAACTTTCGCACGTATCTACCAAGAAATGATCAATTTCTGTAAGTGGAACGGTAACTTCGATCCACGTACCATGGGTACTGTACCTAACGTTGGTTTGATGGCGCAAAAAGCAGAAGAATACGGTTCACACGACAAGACTTTTGAAATTTCTGAAGCAGGTATTGCCAACATTACTGATTTAGACACAGGCGAAGTGTTGATGTCACAAAATGTGGAAGAAGGCGATATCTGGCGTATGTGTCAGGTGAAAGATGCACCAATCCGTGACTGGGTGAAACTTGCAGTAACACGCGCACGTAACTCTGGCATGCCGGCGATCTTCTGGCTTGACCCGTACCGTCCACACGAAAATGAATTGATCAAGAAAGTCGAAAAATACTTGAAAGATCATGACACGACTGGTCTTGATATCCAAATCATGTCACAAGTGCGTGCAATGCGTTATACGCTTGAGCGTGTAGCACGTGGTTTAGATACCATTTCGGTAACAGGTAACATTTTACGTGACTATTTAACTGACTTGTTCCCGATTATGGAATTGGGTACTTCAGCGAAAATGTTGTCGATCGTGCCGTTAATGGCTGGTGGTGGCATGTACGAAACAGGTGCAGGTGGTTCAGCACCGAAACATGTACAGCAATTAGTTGAAGAAAACCACTTGCGTTGGGATTCTCTCGGTGAGTTCCTTGCGTTGGCGGTGTCTTTAGAAGAGCTTGGTATCAAAGAAGACAATAACCGTGCGAAATTGCTTGCCAAGACGCTTGATCAGGCAACAGGCAAGTTGTTGGATAAAGACAAGTCTCCATCACGTCGTACAGGTGAGTTAGATAACCGTGGCAGCCACTTCTACTTAGCATTTTACTGGGCTGAAGCATTAGCAGCTCAAGACGAAGATGCGGATTTAAAAGCGAAATTTGCGCCACTTGCAAAAGCACTTGCTGAAAACGAACAGAAGATTGTTGCTGAACTTGCTCAAGTACAAGGTCAAGCTGCTGATATCGGTGGTTACTATGCAATCGATCCAGCGAAAGTAAATGCGGTAATGCGTCCAAGTGAAACGTTTAACACCACACTTGCATCACTGTAATTGTTGATATATCACCGACAACATTGTCGGTGATATAAAAAAGCCGATGTGAAAACATCGGCTTTTTTATGCGCTCTATTTAGATTTTAACGCCCATTACGGTTACGGCCACGTGGTGCTTTGGTATTTGGACGCGTTGTTCCATTGGTCTTGCGACGTGGTTTATCTGCATCATCAGTTTGCCAAATACGGGTTGTACCACCGCCAGCTTTTTTCTTACCTTTAAATGGCTTTTCACCTTTTTCTTCGCGTGCTTTATCTTTAGCGCGTGAGAAGTGCGGTTTATTATTCGATTTTTTCGCGAAAGAACGACCTTCATAAGGCTTATCGGCAGGAACATCTTTAAAATCTGGATAAAGCAAAGGTTCGATTTCCAGTTGTTCTCCTGGCTGTAAACCTAGTTTAACGAGATCGATGCTACCAATTTGAGTACGAATCAGACGTAAAGTTGGGAAACCAACGGCAGCAGTCATACGACGTACTTGACGGTTACGACCCTCGCAGATTTGTAATTCGATCCAAGTCGTTGGAATATTGGCACGATAACGTACAGGTGGATTACGTTCCCACAGCCATTCAGGCTGATCAACTTTACGCGCTTTGGCCGGTAAAGTCATACCATCTGCAAGTTCAACGCCTTTTTGCAATTTTTCAATAGCTTCTTCTGTGACATCACCATCAACTTGAGCAAGATAAGTTTTATATTTCTTATTGTCTGGATGGGTGATGAATTGATTTAAACCACCATGATCAGTAAGAAACATTAAACCTTCAGAGTCTAAATCTAAACGTCCTGCAATACGAAGTTCAGGATCTTTGATAAAACTTGAAACTGTTAAATGTTTTTCATCTTCGCGAAACTGTGACAAAACGTCAAAAGGTTTGTTAAATACGACTACTTTCATATGGATATACTACTTTGGCTATGGGCGGCATCATAACAATAAAGGTTTTTATTTAATGGAGAAATGTTGTTATTTCCCGTATAAATCTCAAAAAAAACCTGTTTTGAACTAAACTGGTTCATGCAATAAAAAACGAAAGTATGCCATAGAAGGCATAGAGATAATCGCTAAATACATGAGGGAGAACCTGCAAAATGGGTTATCAGAAGATCGTGGTTCCTGCTGATGGAGACAAAATCACAGTAAATGCAGACCTGTCACTGAATGTTCCAAATCGACCAATCATCCCTTTTATTGAAGGTGATGGTATTGGTGTGGATATTACACCAGCAATGAAGGCAGTAGTAGATGCCGCCGTTTTAAAAGCTTACGGTGGCAAACGTTCAATCGAATGGATGGAAGTCTACTGCGGCGAAAAAGCAGATAAAATTTATGGCAATTATATGCCAGAAGAAACTTTTGATGCTCTACGTGAATTTATTATATCAATAAAAGGCCCGTTAACGACACCCGTTGGTGGCGGTATTCGTTCTTTAAATGTCGCATTGCGCCAAGAACTCGATCTTTATGTTTGTGTACGCCCAGTACGTTGGTTTGAAGGCGTTCCATCACCAGTTCAGCATCCCGAACTCACCGATATGGTAATTTTCCGTGAAAACTCGGAAGATATTTATGCAGGAATTGAGTGGAAAGCAGATTCGCCGGAAGCCAAGAAAGTGATTAAATTCCTGCAAGAAGAAATGGGCGTAACCAAAATCCGTTTCCCGACTGATTGTGGCATTGGAATTAAACCCGTTTCAAAAGAAGGCACACAGCGCTTGGTGCGTAAAGCGATTCAGTTTGCGATTGATAATGATAAACCTTCGGTGACCTTGGTGCACAAAGGTAACATCATGAAGTACACCGAAGGTGCGTTTAAAGAGTGGGGCTATGAACTTGCCATGGAACGTTTTGGTGGTCAGTTATTGGATGGTGGTCCTTGGGTAAAAATCAAAAATCCAAGAACAGGCAAAGATATCATTATTAAAGATGTGATTGCTGATGCTTTCTTACAGCAAATCTTGATGCGCCCAGCCGATTATTCAGTGATTGCAACGCTGAACTTAAATGGTGACTATATTTCTGATGCGCTTGCAGCAGAAGTGGGTGGCATTGGGATTGCACCGGGCGCGAATATTGGTGGTGCAATTGCGGTGTATGAAGCGACTCACGGCACGGCACCAAAGTATGCAGGGCAGGATAAAGTCAATCCAGGTTCTATCATCCTTTCTGCTGAAATGATGTTGCGAGATATGGGATGGACGGAAGCAGCAGATTTGATTATTCAAGGTGTTTCGGGTGCGATTTCAGCAAAAACCGTGACTTATGACTTTGAACGTTTGATGCCAAATGCAACCTTGTTGCGTTGTTCTGAGTTTGGAAAAGCCATAATTCAGCATATGGAAGATTAGTTTTCCACATAATAAGAGAGCGGTTTTGCCGCTCTTTTTTTATTTAAAATTGAGATAAATAAGTCAGGAGAAAAGCATGTACAAACGAGCATGCATGGCATATTTTGATGTATTCGAAAATAAATATTGAACACAATGGCTGAAAGAAAATACGGTGCTGCTACACCAAAAACCACAGAAACCATCACCAGTTTAGATTGCTATGGTCAGGTACTGAGCAATCAAAAATATGAGCGGACTTTGTTTGTTGATTTAGATTTGTCAGAAGCCCAAAGCACAGGTGCTGTTTTTAATGAATGTACCTTTCGTCGTGCACGTTTTAATGCATCAGTTCATCAGCATAGTGCATTTTTAAATTGTACTTTTCATTTCTGTAATTTCTTTGATAGTAAATTCACCGACTGTAAATTTGTTGGCAGTATGTTTAGTGATTGTCAGTTTCACCACATGCAGGTTGAAGACAGTGATTGGGCTTTTGTTGGATTGCCGGGCGCTGATCTAGAGAAAGCTTCTTTTTTGCGAACTCGTTTGAGAGAAGCCGATTTGACGGGAGTGCGTTGCCATGGAGGCTCGCTGCGAGATAGCGATCTATCTGGTGCATGGCTACATCGTGCAGATTTTAGCGAGTGTGATTTAAGGGGCAGTGATTTGAGTGCTTTAGATCCGAAAGAAACGCAAATCAAAGAGGCGATTATTAATCTTGATCAAACACTGGTGATTGCAGAAAACTTAGGCTTCGATGTCAGAATCGATTGAAGTGATCCGAATATTGAATATTAAAATGAGTGACTCTCTGCACTCATTTTAATTGGAGATGCCATAAAATATTTTAAGGCCAATACAGTCTGATAAAAGGGACTAATTGTGATCTCAAGAAGTATATTAAACGGTTACTTAAACTCCATACCTGTGGAGATTATCCGTGATAATACTGCTTGTGTTTGTGGAGATACTGCATCGGCCGTATATGATATCAGACATGCTACTGATCAAGAATTTGGGTGTTATCTCTTTGCAGAAGGTCAATAGAAAATTAAACAATATGAGACGGGTATTGAGTGATATGTAATAGGTAGCATGCTCCAAGTTGAGAGCTAATTAAATTCATGTCGTGCTAAAACAATCTCAACTTTAATGGTTAAGGCTGTTTTGTGGTTATATTTTTTCGCTATTCAAATCTGCGTCTCGATGACCTAATTCTGGCTGCTCTCGCTCTAACCATTTTTGATAGCTAATACTGATATTAAATACATTCATACTTATACTCAGTAATAACACGATGATGCTAACTAGAATTGCTATTTTCTGCTTCAGAATTAATGTAATAATTAATATTAAAGCTGAGGTGGAAATGAAAAATGTATCAATTGAAACAGCATAGTGATTATTCTTTGTCATAAAAGACAGGGTATAAATGAATACAACTCCAATAATGTTTAGGAGAGTAACCCAAAATAAGATTTTAACTTTCATATCATTTCTTCTTTTCAACAATGAATGCTGGAATTCGTTCCCCACCGATTACGTTACCTACATAGCTGTTATTCCCTCTACTGTAGGCCCATAGATAGATCTCTTTATCTGTAGGTAAAGTTCGCTCATAAACAGCTTCTTTTCGAGAAAAATAAGCCCAGCCTTTTTGACCGTGCACTCTGCATTTTTCTTGTCTAATTGCAAATACATCCGCAATAGATTGTACAGACGTTCCTCTAAGACCTGTGTTGCAGCCATGTAGAACTAAGTTAGCATTTGGAGACCAGCGCAATTTCTCTAATTGGAATATTTCAGTATAGGAAATTGTACCGTCCTCTAAAACTTCATTACTTGCGTTTCTGGTGCTTAAAAATTCTAAGCCATCGTTACCGCCATCTGTTTTGCTAGAGTGGCTAAACACATGCATTTCTTTCACTTTGGCAACGGTTTTATTTATCTCGTCATAGATCTCGGCCCAAACCTTTTTAAAGTCCTGTCCTGACGTAACTTGGTACTCTTTAAATACATAGTTATCACCGCAGTTTTTTAGCTTCAGTTGGGATAGCCAGTGATTTGATGCTCTTTGAAAAGCCTTGTCATCGCTCTTTGATGGTTTGTAGTAATAAACACATATTAAATATTCTTTTAACTTGATGGGCTGTTTATGTACAGATTCAGCCTTTGTATTGGTTTTGCAGGTTCCTTGTGTCACTCCGGCTCTCCGATAAAAATGTGAATATCTTCAGCTTTGGTCGTATGAAACCTTTTTGTATATCCATTTTCATCTGTGGTTCCTGAAGCTACGACACTACCAGTAGAGTCTTTGAGGTGATAGGGGATGTTTGCCAAGGGTTCATTATCATCTCTGTCGATCAATTGAACACGTTCATCAAAATTTAATTGCTCAATAATATTCTGAACATTACTTGCTTGCCCTGAACTAGCACCCGAACCAGAGCCACCAGTTCGCACAGCTAAATCTGAAATCTTCATGTACTTTGCGCCACATGTTGCTGGGTCACCAGCCACAATTAAATTACGGCCCTTAACCTGTATAAATCCTCGTTGTGTAGCTATGGCTTTAGAAACCACATTACATTTAGGGCAATAATGACTCATTCCCTCTAAATGAGCCGCTTTACCATCTACCAGCCAAGAATCATCTCCTTCAATGATCTTGCCACCGTGATTAGTAAAACACCCTCTTGTTATAAATGCTTGCATATTATGAATATCCAGAATTATTAAAATAAATAGAAAATTTAAAAATAATTGGATAAAGATTGTCACCTTTATGATTTTTATGCAAAGCATTGCCTAATTTGTTTATAAATTAGATGCTTTATGTGTGTTTAATGAGTTTAAATATAATAAATTGGATTATATTGAATTTATTGTGGAAATATGAGCTTTCATTAATTACCTATATTATGTACACATCTATTTACCCATACTGTGAAAAAAATAGCAACTTATTAAAGATGTCGTTATTTAAAGGCTGATTTAAAAATACAATACCTACAGCAAGTGATAACAAATAAACCTTCATATTCAGCGTTGATTAGTCTGCTTTTACTTTACAAAAGGGATCATCGTTTGGATTGCTATTCCAGATATATTCGGCCTCTTCAGCACAAAGCTGGGCAACTTTTTCATCCTGTGTGTCATGGATGAAGGCAAGGGTCATATCCATACCTGCGCTCACACCCGATGAGGTATAGAATTTCCCATCAATCACCCAACGGGCTTGGGCTTGCCACAACACTTGGTCATTAAGTTTTTGTACAAACTCAAATGCCATTTTATTCGATGTTGCTTTAACGCCATTTAAAAGACCGGTCGCTGCAAGTAATGAACTGCCTGTACAGATTGTCAGAACATATTTGCTTTGATCCGCTAAAGTTTTAAGTTGATCAAGAAACTGCTGATTTTTGATTAATTCAAATGTTACGATGCCACCAGGAATCAGCAGAATACTTTCAGCATTTGTTTCGATTTCGCTCAATGATTTGGTTTGGATACAGACACCATGTTTATTGGAAACTAGACCGCCATTCAGACTGTAAAACTGGACTTGATAGTGCTGTTGCAATAGGCCAAACAATTCAACAGGTCCCATAATATCAAGGGTTTCAAAGTCTTCAAATACGACAGCATGTACAGAACTAGGCATGGCTTTTCTCACTTGATTTATCTGCTTAACACCATAGTCAGCTGTAAATTTTTTATTGTGAATATTCTGTATGGCTTATTTTGAATTATGCTAAATCAGTGGACTTTTGGCCTGATCTGTTAGCAAGGGAAACACATTTTTGGCTTAAAATTTAGGCGTTTAAGCAGGCTGAATGAGAAAAGTAGCGGTGTATCGTAAATTTAGAAAAATCTGTATCTATAATTTCTGGAGCAGATGTTCAAAAATAACTGAAAAATAGAGCGAGTGCCGTGTTATGAAGATGTATCAAGTGGATGCTTTTACCCAAGAATTATTCAAAGGCAATCCAGCAGGTGTAATCGTTGTTGATGAATGGTTGGATGAGCATTTGATGCAGAATATTGCCATGGAAAACAATTTATCTGAAACGGCTTTTGTAAAAACCATTGATGAGCATAATTATGAAATTCGCTGGTTTTCTCCACTCAATGAGGTTGCGTTTTGTGGACATGCCACTTTAGCCAGTGCTTTTGTTTTATTTAAAGATTTCACCAAGCTTGAAACCATCCAGTTTCATGTACGCGATTTAGGTATTTTTATTGTTAGCCAAGATGCTGATGGTAAAATTAAAATGAATTTTCCGATTCGTAAAGCAGAGTTGGTTGCTGACTATCCGCCAGTATTACGTGAAGGGCTCACCAAGCCTTTTAAAGCAGTTTATCGTAATGTCCAAGCCTATATTATTGAATATGAAACCGTACAGGATGTCTTGGATGAACAACCAGATTTTGAAAAATTAAAACAACTCGGACAAATTCGTACTGCGATTACCGCTTCTCAGCCTGATGTTGCCATTACTGCCAGAGGTGAAGGGCAGTTTGATTGCGTTTCTCGTTATTTTGCACCAGCGATTGGTATTGATGAAGATCCTGTAACTGGTTCAATTCATACCGCGATTGTTCCTCTTTGGGCTGAAAAGTTGAATCAGACTCAATTAACGGCCTTTCAGGCATCTCAACGAGGTGGAATTTTAGAATGTGTCATTGCATCTGAAGATCGTATTGAAATTTCAGGTTATGCAAAATTGTATCTACAAGCTGAACTGGCAATCTGAATTTTAACTTAAACTGTGCAAAAACAAAGATAAAAGCTGTTTAAATAAACAGCTTTTTTCAAAACATAACTATTAAAAATGCGAATCGTTCTCTACTATAGCTTGACGTTTTTATTTAAATCACCAAAATTACTTGGATAAATTATGTTAATGCGGTTTAAGCAGCTTACTCTCTCTCTTTGTTTGATCGGGTTGAGTGCGACGTCTTGGTCTCAGACAGTACTCGTAAAAAGTGAAAAAAATATTGAAGAATATAAATTAGATAATGGTTTCAGAGTTATTCTTGCGCCAAACGATAAAGAAAACAAAGTTTACGTTAATACGGTTTATTTCACGGGTTCATTGAATGATCCAAAGGGTAAAGGTGGTCTGGCTCATCTATTGGAACATTTGGCGTTTAAAGGTACGCAGAATGTCAAAGGGGATGAGTTTCAGCGCCGTTTAGATCAATTTACTTTGATGACCAACGCCAGCACAGACTATTACTCAACCAAATATTTAAATATCGTTCGTCCTGAAAAAAATGCGCTGAATGAGATTCTATATCTCGAATCTGAGCGTATGGACAAATTGGTACTGCAAGAAAAATTTGTACCGTCTGAAATTGAAATCGTAAAACGCGAACGTGAAATCCGTATGGATCAACCGTTTGCGGTTTTAATGGATCAAATGTGGAAAGCGGCGTATGGCAACCAATATCTGGGTCGTTTGCCGATTGGTGATCTACCTGAATTAAAGTCGATTCAACTGAATGAATTGAATCAGTTTTATAAAACTTGGTATGCGCCGAATAATGCGGTGATGGTCATTTCTGGTAAATTTGATAAGACTGAAGTACTCAATAAGATTGACCAATATTTCAGTCCAATTGCAGCGCGTGCTGTGCCTGCTCAAGTGCAAGTGCCTGTGTTGGATTCAAGCAAAATTGAACAGCGTCAATTTACGGTACACAAGGGCAGTGATTTAGCCAAATTCCATATCTATATGAATGGCAAAAATACCAAGCTGCAGCCTGCTTTAGCCTTAGCACCCGCACTGTACACCATGCAACCAAGCGGTACTTTATACAAGAGCATGGTTGAGACCGGTATTAGTACGGCAGTGCAATCGACTACATGGTTAGATCAAGATTTTAATGTGGTGTTTATGGGTGCAATTTATGCCCCGAATCATGATGCCAAAAAAGTCCAAGAGGCGCTCACGGCAGGTGTTGAAAATAGCCATGAGTTTAGTGAAGCTGAGTTACAACGAATCAAGAATATCACGCAAAATGATGCGGATACGATTATGAATGATGCGGTGGCTTTGGGTTCACGTCTAAGTGATTACGCAGTTTCATCTCATGGTCAATGGGATCAATACTTTAAAGATTTGCAGGCTGTTAAAGATTTAAAATTAAAAGATGCCAATCAAACCTTAAAAGACTTTTTAGTTTCATCCCATCGTATTTCAGGTGATATTTTACCGACGCCGGAAGATCAGAAAAAAGCGATGACCTTGAAGGCTGAACAAAAGCCCAAAACGCTCGACCAAACTGCTGAAAAGCCTGAGCCTTTAAAAGATGCCAGTGTGTATAAGCAGGAAGTTAGCCAGTTTATGGCACAGTCTGCTCAGCAATTGCAAAAAAATGAGCAAAAAATTCAGCGCGGTGAATTAAAGAATGGCATTCGCTACGCGCTATTCCCAACGCCTACACGTGACGATAAAACCTATGCCACGATTAGCTTGGATTTTGGTGATGAGAAAGCGCTGTTTGGTAAAGGAGTCACTTTAGATTTAACCAGCTATTTAATGCTACGGGGTTCTGAGAAGCATACCTTGCAGGAAATTACCGATAAGGCGATTGCGGCGAGCGGTGGCGCATCGGTCAGTTCAAATGGCAATGGTTTTACCATCGTTGTTCAAGCGAAAAAAGACAAATTTGAAGACTTCTTAAACTTTATTATTGATGTCATCAAACAGCCGAAATTCTCACAAACTGAATTTGATTTGGCAAAAAATCAAAGTTTGTCGGTGTTGGATCGTCCATATACGGAACCAGCAGTTGTGTCATCGATGACTTTGTCTAAAATTCTGGAAATCTACCAACCAGGCGATATCCGTTATCACTTTGAACCAGAACTTGCGAAAAAACAGATTGGGGAAGCAACTCAGCCACAAGTTAAACAATTCTATAATCAGTTCTTTGAGACCGATCATGCACAAATTGCAGTGACAGGCGATTTTGATGCCAAAAAAATGCAAAACACGTTGCAAAAGGCCTTTGGTTCTTGGAAAGCGAAACAGCCTTTCACCAAAGTGACCGGTCAATATACGGTATATAAAGCGCAGAAAGTTCATGCTTTATCGGAACAGCGTGAGTTTGGTAGTTATCAAAGTGTGTTGGCTCTGCCTGTGGGTTCATACCATAAAGATGCACCTGCTTTGATTATTCTCAGCCATATTTTGGGTAATTCGCAATTATCATCACGTTTGGCTCAAGAGTTACGTGAGAAGAATGCTTTGGTGTATGGCTTTGGCAGTGGTTTAGACCTTGATCCAGATATTGATGATGGTACTTTAAGCATCACAGCAAATTATACTTCTGGTCGTTCTGAGCAAGTTTCGCAATCGGTACACAAGGTATTGAATGAGTTGCTGAGCAAAGGTGTGACTGAGCAGGAAGTGGAAGCAGCCAAAGCAGATATCATGAAGAAACGTGTGACGGCTTTGGAAGATGAGCGCAATATTCATGGCATGTTGACGGGTCAATTAGAGCGCAACAAAACGTTGTTGGATCGCGCTGAACGAGACCAAGAGCTTGCGAAATTGACCAAAGAAGACGTCAATGCGGCCATCAAAAAATACATCAAGCTTGATCAGTTTGTTGAAGTGATGGCGGATCAATATGGTCAGCCTCAAAACTTGAAATAAGTAATCAAAAATAAAGCCACCGATCAGGTGGCTTTATTTTTTAGCAGTGATGCTTAATGATCATGCTTATGGGCATGAAAATCTTCATTTTTACGGAAGCGTAAGTAGTTTTCAAACTGTTCACAATATTCGTCAAAGTTATCTTCTAACATCATTTGGAATTGTTGTAGCAGATAAGACATCACTTGCTCTTTGGCATCACGCATTTCTTCGCCGTCTTTAAAGTTATTGGCTGCGACCCAGGTATTAAAACGGGCAGTGGCAAATAACATGGCTGCGCTGACCTGAGCACGTAATTCTTCTGGCTTGGCTTGCTGACCTTTGGGTGGTCGGCAGAAATCATTGGCAAGCTTAATGAACTCATCTGCACGCTCAAAAAAGACTGCATTTAAAGCTTCTTCTTCCGTCACATCAGTGGCGTTAATTTTTTGAGACATGTTTTTTCCAGCGACAAGTTAAGACACATTATTATAGACAAAGCCTTGTCGAAACTAAACCTTTGCCTTAACCTAAAATAGCCTAAGCAATTAGAATAATCACTATGCAAGATGCAATCGCGATTCAAAGTTTAAAAACGGATATTGCTTTATTACGCCAGCATATTTATCCACCCCAATATTTAGAGCATGTTGAAGGCTTGCCTATTTATTATGGGTTGCAACAAGACGTGGATGAATATTATCGACAATGGCAACCCTTGATTGAACGGGCACAACAGTTATGCCAGCCTTTTATGGAAGATGAAATTGTGGATGCGATTCATTTACCGAGTCATTTAAATCTGCCGCTGTTTTTCTTTCATGTCGATCGGATTCGAATTAATAAAACACGCGCTAAGGAATCGAAAACTTTCCGTGGTGTGGCGGCTTTGTTAGAAAAATGTGGGCAATTTGAGACGGATCAGATTTTTGCAATGCAGGAATGGTTGGGCAGTGACGATACAGCTGCTTTGGTGGCACATCGTGAGTTTATTGATTTGCGCACCTACGTCTTTCAGCATGGCCAAAGTGACTATACCCGAACGCGGTTTTATATGAATGGAGTGATTTTGAGTGTTGAACCGCATTTTAAATTAGTCGATGCTCGGGATAAGCCACGTAAGCAGCGTAATGATAGTTATAGTGATCCGATTGCAGATAATGGAACGTGGAAGATTTTTGGGAAGTATCGTAAATGATTTAATTAAATATCTTACTCAGGAATATGAGAGTCGGGAGTGTCATCTACAACCTGCGTGGTATTAAAAAGGTGAATGATTTTGATGAGTTGATGAAATTAGATTAATGAAAGCAGAGAACAGGTTTTGTAGATGACAAATGGTTTTGCCTACTTTTCCCGAAAGAAAAGTAGGTCACCGAAGGTATATCCTGAAATTGAATGAGAAGTCGGCATGACTCCGCTATGAAGTTAACTTAGAAAATGAAATGAAACTTTATTCCCAAAAAGCGTCCTGAGCAGATAGAGTTTGAAGCTTTTTATCCGCTTTCTTGGCCACATGCGGCTGCTGTGCCTTAACCCAACCTAAAGCAAATAAAAACTGCGGGTGTTCAGCAGTTTGTTGCTCAAAGATTTGCTCAGCAACAAACAAGTCATTATAAAACCCTAAGTATTCCTGAATTGGCTGTAACTTATTTAAGAATTGTTGAACCTCTTTTTCTGGATAAATCCCTGCAATAAAGTCGATGCAATAACGCAATTGTTTGACACGCTTACGAGTACGATGTTGTTGCTCGACTTCTAACTTAGAAAATTGGGCTGCATCTTTCAGAATCTTTTGGTACAGCTTGGTTAAGCTTTTAGCTGCTTGTTTAGACAGTTTAGATTTAGACTCATGCTCACTATAGGTGAAGCTGAGTAATGCTAAAAATAGCTGTGTGGTTTTAGTGTGGCTTAATAATTGAGAAACACCACTGTCAACATTTTCAGGGAATGGGAAATCAAAATCACAGACTTCTTTTACTAAAGGAATAACAGAATCTTGAATCGCATCATTATCGCGTGATTGACCTAATGCTCTAAAAATATCAGCCAATTGGCTTTCCCAACTAGGATCAATTTGCGCAGACCAGTTCGAAAAATGTTTTAAAGCAGAACGTAAACGACGTAAACCAACACGAGCTTGGTGAATATGATCCGCTTCGGCTACACCATCAGCAATTGCGGCTGCATTAGGTAAGATATGATTAAGCGTATTTTCGATAATCAGTTTGATTGCTTGTTCAGCACTGACATTCTTCTCTAGGCTTAGTGATTTCGCTTTGGTGGCAGGGGATACCGTTTTGCCCATAGCCAATAAATTGCCACGTTCAGCTTTACTGCGCACATCGAGCCAGAGTTGATATTTATCTACCCAGGTTTTGGTAAAATTAATCAGAGATTGTGCTGAGCCTTGTTTTAATTCAAATTCAACTTCGCAGATTTTAGCTTGATTAGTTGGAGTTCGGATTTCGCCATCATCCAAGCAGACTTCAATTTGAGTCCCTTCAAACTCGAACACATGAAATGTACGCTGTACGTCAGTTTGAAATTGCAACTGTAGTTCAGCAGGTTCTTCACCTAGCACATCACGGAGGACGCTTTGGACAGTTTGATTATGTTTATATAAAGATAAATCCAGTTCAGGTTCTTCTGTACATTTGCCTAAATAAATATCTTCTTCGATGCGTTGTAAATGGTTTTTACTGGCAGCTTTAAAGGTTTGCACCCAATGTTCACCTTCCTGACGCAAACGAATAGCCACATAATTTTTTGCCAGTAAACGGTCAGCAGTGTCATAGTATTTGGCTTGTAGCTGAATTTTTTGTGCTTTTTGTTTGCTTAAAAGCTGCAACACACTTTTTTTCTTAGATTCAGGGAGTTGAAATTTTAGCTCTATTTCCATGATGTTATGACTCCTGACCACCGAGAATGATATAGACAAAACTTAGTATAACTTGTTGATCTCAAAAATTATTGTAAAGTTGTTTTAAGCTTAGAAAGGATGGCACGCAATGACTTTATTTTGTACAGAAAATGCATTAACGTGTGGAGAGTCTTGCACGATTAGGATGATCTAAAAATGAATGCACCAGCGAATATTACCAAGCCAGTGGAATTTTCATTACCTATTAAAAACTATGATGAATTTTATCACTTTTATTTAACAGAACATCGCAGTATTGCCAGCCGTCGTTTGCACGTCGCAGGCAGCTCGGTCGGTTTATATTTCTTTAGCAAAGCGATTCGTAAACGTCAGGCAAAATATGCTTTGTATGGTTTGGTATCAGGTTATGCGTGTGCTTGGGTGGGGCATTTTTTCTTTGAACATAATAAGCCTGCTAGCTTTAAACAACCGCTGTATAGCTTTATTTCAGATTGGCGCATGTTGTCAGACGTTGCACGAGGCCGTTTAAGTCTGATCGATCGTCAGTTTGATAAAATTGATTCTTAAAATTGGTTTAATACTTCAAAAGCTGCTTTGGCAGCTTTTTTTATTTTTGATAGGGGAAATTAAATAAAAACTTGATAATAAAATCGCCCAATGCATATGATTTAGAATGGATTTTATATAAATGATTTGTTAGTTTAGGCGACTTAAATAACAAATGGTTTACATGATGAAGAATTTTTTATTTTTAGGGGCTTTGTTAGCTTTAACTGGATGTACGTCGATTCAAGTGAATAATACAACTGGCTTTAATCCAGAATCTATCCGTCAAGTTTGTGTGATTAATAATCCCAAAGTTATAATTAAAGACTTTAATCAGATTGTAGAACGAAGTTTTGCGAGATATAACATTCAAGCAAAAACGTACAATGACACTGACAACCTGAGTCTTTGTCAAACGACACTAAATTATACGGCATTAAGATCATGGGATTTCGCACCCTATATGGTTTCTGCACAATTTAATTTATTACAAAATGGAAGACAGGTTTCTGAGGCTTCATTTAAGTTGAAAGGAAATGGTGGTCTTGCTCTAAATAAATGGCGTAGTACTGAAACCAAAATTAATGAATTGGTCGATCAACTTTTAAATAAATCGCCAAAGAAATAGGCATATAAAAGTTAGATGGTAATAGACAGTTTAGTGACGAATGATGGCCATAGCTATTGATATTAATTAAGTTTTAAAGCCTCCGTTGGGGGGCTTTATTATTGAGTTAATCCTTAAAAGATTTCAATTTATCCTCTAGCTTTCCAATAGTGTAAAACTTAGTGGTGTATGGTTTTCTATTAGCACCATGAGCTAACGTTATTTATTTGCTTTAACACATTCGGTGAATAGATCATTTCATAAGAACTTATACACTCCCTCTCTTTAATTTTTAACCAAGAAAATATACCCTGAAGCTAATGTAATTATAGTGAATAGTGAAACGTTCATGCGCGGTCTATACCTCATTACCAATGATGATCCAATCCAATTATTATTAGAAAAATTAGATGTGGCTTTAGCAACAGGACAGGTTGCTATTTTGCAATACCGTCGTAAGAAAGTCGCAAAAGCAGATCAGCCAAGTGAAGTCGAGCAGATCAAAGCACTCTGTGAACAACATCAAGTGCCATTCGTCATTAATGATGATCTGGCACTGGCTGAACAGTTTGATTTGGGTGTTCATCTTGGACAATCGGATGGTGAAATTAGTGATGCGGCCGCACGTTTACCACAAGGTGTAATTATTGGTCGGACTTGCCTAAATTCATTAGAGTTGGCGGAAAAGGCGATTGCGGATGGTGCAACTTATGTGGCCTTTGGTGCGGTTTATGCGACTTCAACCAAACCAGAAGCAGGCAATGTAGGCATTGAAGTGATCAAACAAGCGAAACAAAAATTTGCTGTGCCGATTTGTGCAATTGGCGGTTTGACCGTTGAAAATTCTCAAGTGGTGATTGAGGCTGGGGCGAGCCTTTGTGCCGTAATTAGTGATATATTAGGGCGATCAACAGCCGAAATTCCTGCTCGTGTAAATGCATGGGCAATGTTATTTGACTAATTATATGTATCCGCTTCGCGGAACTTTTATTGTTTCTCGGAACGACAACGTTCCTCGTCCTCGATTCTAGGTTGAGTCTTTTATGAGCTTATCTCCAAAGCAAGAACAGCTATTTAAACAAGCAAATAAACATATTCCAGGTGGCGTAAATTCACCTGTACGTGCATTTAACGGTGTTGGTGGTACGCCAGTCTTTATCGAAAAGGCAAAAGGGGCGTACTTGTGGGATGTCGATGGTAAGCGTTATGTGGACTATGTCGGTTCATGGGGACCAATGATTTTGGGTCACGCACATCCTGATATTATTCAAGCGGTACAAACTGCGGCAGAAGATGGCCTAAGTTTTGGTGCACCAACGGTATATGAAACCACTTTGGCAGACACCATTTGCGAGATCATGCCTTCAATTGAATTGGTACGTATGACCAGCTCAGGTACTGAAGCCACCATGACCGCGATTCGTTTGGCACGTGGTTATACTGGCCGTGACAAGATTGTGAAATTTGAAGGCTGCTATCACGGTCATTCCGATTCGTTATTGGTCAAAGCGGGTTCAGGCTTATTGACGCTCGGTGAAGGTGAGCCAACCTCAAAAGGTGTACCAGCTGATTTTGCTAAACATACCTTAACGCTACCGTATAACAATATCGAAGCATTGAAAGAATGCTTTAGCAAGTTCGGTCATGAGATTGCGGGTGTGATCATTGAACCTGTTGCAGGCAATATGAATCTGGTAACGCCAATCGACGGTTTCTTGCAGGCGATCCGTGATGTCTGTGATGAATACAAATCAGTGTTTATCATTGATGAAGTGATGACTGGTTTCCGTGTCGCTTTAGGTGGCGCACAATCGGTCTATAAGGTTAAACCTGATTTAACTACGTTGGGTAAAATCATCGGTGCTGGTCTACCTGTCGGTGCTTTTGGTGGCAAACGTGAAATCATGGAATGCATCGCACCTTTGGGTGGTGTTTATCAGGCCGGTACATTGTCAGGAAATCCATTGGCAATGCGCGCAGGTATTGCGATGTTCAAACACCTTCGTGAACCAGAGTTTTATGACAAGCTGGCTGCACAACTCGGAAAATTACTTGCAGGTTTACAGGCTGCGGCAGACGAAGCGGGTATTCCATTTAAAACTCAACAAGTGGGTGGCATGTTTGGTTTGTATTTCACCGATCAAGAGGACATTACCAGCTTTGATTCAATGTTGGCCTGTGATGTTGAAGCATTTAAGAAATTCTTCCATGGCATGTTAAAGCGTGGTGTCTATCTTGCTCCATCGGCATTTGAAGCTGGATTTATTTCATCGATGCATTCTGATCAAGATATTGCAGAGACCATTCAGGCAGCAAAAGAAACCTTTGCAGAAATGAAATAACACTGTGATGCATAGAGAGGCCCGATTCGTTCGGGCTTTTTTTATGGGTGAATTTTAGCTTGAGCTGAATAGAGAACTTAACGCGTTTAACAATAATGCTTGAGCGTGACGGAATCTTAAAGAGTTCCTATCTATTTGTACGATAAACCTCAGCGACGAAGCGCAAAGATAAACAATCTTTACTGTACCGCAAGATGAAATAATGCTTGAATAGTAAACTATATTTACGTTGGTCTTCGGCTGTGCTTTGGGCCTGCGGAGGCTGTAGATGGCAGTTGTATCATATCTAAAAGCTTTTTATAAGAAACCCATAGGAATGGAGTAAAACATGAAAACTAAACATTATTTAACGTCCGCTGATGTGGAAATTTTAGTTGACGCAGCATGGCAATATGCAACAGCGCACAGCTTTAATGTCAGCATTGCAGTTGTCGATGACGGAGGCACTTTATTAATGATGAAGCGTATGGATGGCGCCTCGGTATTATCGACACAGATTTGCCAAGAAAAAGCACAATCTGCTGCGGTCAGCCGAAGAACCACCAAGGCATCGGAAGATATGATTCGTGATGGTAAGATCGGCTTTTTAACGATCAATGCAGCAAAAGGCATGTTAGAAGGTGGTGAGCCGATTGTCTATCAAGGGCAGGTTGTCGGGGCTGTGGGTGTTTCGGGTGTACAATCTTTTCAAGATGCAGAAATTGCTCAACATGCGATTCAACAATTTCTAGAGCAACAAACCTAAATCATCATTTAAATTCGATTTTGGATGAAATATCGAGAGAAACACGAAAAAAAATAGTAAAAATACGTGTCATGCATTGTAATTCAGCGCCAAGCTTTTTATGATTGCCCGCTTGTTTTCATCCAGTCGTTGGAAGGCTACCTTGAATGATTTTCTAAGTGAACATTTGATTCATCGTGATGAAGATTTTATGGTCATCCATAAACCTGCAGGCTTACTCACAGTGCCGGGGAAAACACCTGATTTACAAGATTGTTTAATCAATCGTTTATTAGAATTAGAACCAAAAACTTTACTGATTCATCGTTTAGATCGCGATACTTCTGGCATCTTGGTGTTTGGTTTATCCAAATTTGGACAAAGCAATATTTCACGCCAGTTTCAAGATCGTCAAACCTCAAAAATTTATCAAGCTTTGGTGGCTGGGCATTTAGAAGGTCAGGGCACCGTCGATATTCCTGTGATTTATGATCCAAGCCGTCCACCCTTGCATATTGTGGATGCTTCCTATCACAAGCCAGCATTAACCGAATGGCAAGCGATCGAACATCTAGAAATTCAAGGACAAGCTGTAACTCGAGTTAAACTCATTCCGATTACAGGGCGTTCACATCAGCTTCGTGTGCATATGCAATATTTAGGTCATCCGATTCTGGGTGATACTTTATATGCCACGCCAGAACAGCAACAGCTTTATGCGCGTTTGTGCTTACATGCCAAGCAATTGAGCTTTGCGCATCCTAAAACAGCTGCACAGCTCACTTTCGATTGTGCAGTCCCGTTTTAGTCTAAAAACTTTTTTATGAAACACGATGTGATGCACGCTATTTGATTGCGCTTTGTGTCAAAATACATCGTTGAAAACTACATAAAATGCCTTAACTTTTATTTGGGTCAAGGCATAAAATATGTAGGCTAACTTGAGATAAAGGTGGAAAAATTGCAGCAGTTTGCTATTGGTCAACGTTGGTTATCAGATACTGAAACTGAACTCGGTTTAGGGGTTCTTATTGATGTAGATGAACGTTCTATCAGCATTTTATTCCCTAAAAGTGATGAAACTCGTGTTTATGCACGCAACAATGCGCCTTTATCTCGCATCATCTTTAACGTTAATGATGAAGTACAAGACCAAGAAGGCATCAAGTGGACGGTTGAGTCGATCGAAGATCGTCATGGTGTACTGCGTTATGATGTGGTTCGTAGCCTTGAAAATGGCGAACAAGAACGTAAGTCACTGAATGAAACCCGTATCGGTGCACAGATTCAGCTGTCAAAACCTTTAGAGCGTCTATTAGCCAGCCAAGTTGATTATAAAGAATGGTATGACCTGCGTATTGAAGCGATGTTGTTGCAAGCGCAAATGCACACCAGCCCGTTACGTGGTTTTCTGGGCGCCCGTGTCGGTTTAATTCCGCACCAGCTTTATATCGCGCATGAAGTCGGTAAACGTTTTGCGCCACGTGTTTTATTGGCCGATGAAGTGGGCTTAGGTAAAACCATTGAAGCAGGTTTAATTATTCACCAGCAACTGAAAACAGGCCGTTCAGAACGTATTCTGATCTTGGTGCCTGATTCACTGCAATATCAGTGGATGATTGAAATGCGCCGCCGTTTCAATTTGCAATTCTCGCTGTTCGACTTAACCCGTACCGCATCGATCAAAGAACATGATCCTGATTTGAATCCGTTCCTGACTGAACAATGCATTATTGCCAGCGTTGATCTGATGGTTGACCATGATGACTTGCGTGAGCAAGCGATGGAAGCCGGTTTTGATCTATTGGTGGTCGATGAAGCACACCACTTGATGTGGAGTGAGGAAGAGGGCGGCAATGATCGCTATGACTTGGTTGAAGAGCTGGCTGAACAGACCGCAGGTGTGTTACTGCTCACTGCAACCCCAGAGCAACTGGGTGTAGAAAGCCATTTTGCCCGTCTTCGTTTACTCGATCCGCAACGTTTCAGTAGTCTTGATCGTTTCCTTGATGAAGAAGAGCAATATCAACATACTGCAAAAATTGCAGAAGTGTTGATGTCAGATCAGGCATTAACAGAAGAGCATCTTGCTGCGCTGGACGGCTTATTGGGTCATCGTATTGATGATCAGCCTGAACAGCGTATGCGTGCGATTCATGAATTATTAGATCGTCACGGTACAGGCCGTATCCTGTTCCGTAATACCCGTGAAGCGATTCAGGGCTTCCCGGGACGTGATTGCCAGCCAGCGCCTTTACCTGCGCCAGAAGGCTGGTCATTTGATGGCAAAATGCGTGAGCAAATGTGGCCAGAAGAAGGTCAACTCGATGGTGCATGGATGGAAAATGATCCGCGTGTGCCTTGGTTGATGGAAGTGCTGCGTAAAGAATTAAAGCACAAAAAAGTGTTGTTGATCGCACGTAGCGGGCCAGTGGTAGAAGCATTGGAAAACGTATTACGTTTACATGCAGGCATTCGTACCGCGATGTTCCATGAGGGCATGAGTTTATTAGAGCGTGACCAAGCTGCGGCATATTTTGCAGAAGACAGTTATGGCGCTCAAATCCTATTGTGTTCGGAAATTGGTTCGGAAGGGCGTAACTTCCAGTTTGCCAGTGATTTGATTTTATTTGATCTACCTGCAAACCCTGACGTATTGGAACAACGTATTGGTCGTCTGGACCGTATTGGTCAAGAAAACCGTATTCAAATCCATGTGCCTTATCTGATGGGTACAGCACAAGAACGTATGTTCCGTTGGTACAACGAAGCACTCAATATTTTCAGCAGTATTTCTCCAACGGCGCAAACGCTACAAGAGAATTTTATTGTTGAATTGAAAGATTGCTTATTGGCAGATCAAGGCCAGACGTTTGAAGATTTACTTGAAGAAGTCAATGTACAGCGACAAGCTTTGGAAGCTGAATTACAGGCAGGTCGTGACCGTTTGCTTGAGTACAACTCTTGTCGTCCAGTGGTTGCACAAGGCATTGTACAAGCACTTGAAGATTATGATGACAACACCACTTTGCCAATGTTTGTGAAGCGTTTCATGTCATCCACCAATATTGATTTTGATGAGCAAAGCAATGGTACGGTGATCATCAAGCCGACTGATCAAATGCAAGTTCAAGGAATTACCTTGGATGAAGAGGGAATGACAGCAACCTTCTATCGTGATCAGGCGCAAATCCGTGAAGACGCGCAATATTTGACTTTGGAACATCCGTTTATTGAAAGTGTGATGGAAATGATTCGCACACAATCATTCGGTAGTACCAATGTGGCCTTGTTGAAATCGAATGCCTTGAAACAAGGTTCAGTGTTGTTGGAAGTGTGGTTTAAGGTTGATGTGGTTGCGCCGAAGGCATTGAACTTGCCATCAAGTTTGCCGAAACAATTGATTCGTGTATTGCTGAGTGAAAATGGTCAGGACTTGTCTGCCAAGATCGATCCAAGCATTTTACGTCCGTATCTGCATCATCTAGATGGCAATAGTTGCCGTCAAGTGGTGAAAGCACGCCGTGAAGTAATTGAGTCACGTTATGCACAAGCCTTAGAGATTGCGAAGGGATCATTACCAGAATTAATGCAACAAGCCAAAGAGCATTACAGTGGTAAATGGCAGTATGAAATTGACCGTTTAAGCTATCTCAAGCAATTTAATCCAAGTATTCGCCAAGATGAAATCGAGCGCCTACAGAAATTCCAGAAAGAGGGCTTAGGTCTGTTGGATGGTCTGTCTGTAACACCAGAAGCAATTCAAGTTTTGGTTGTGGTTAAACCTTAATTGCAACAGTAATAAAAAAGAGGACGATTAATGTCCTCTTTTTTATGTCTTGAATAAACTTAGTTTTGATCGATATTGGCTTCCAAGAACCACAAATATTGATCCAGATCTTCTAATGCAGCATGGATAATATCTTCAGAAATCGGATCTTGAATTTCATCAATGGTATCGCGCAGATGGTTGGCAACCACGCCATAACGATCCGCTAATTCTTTAAGATGATCTTGTACCGCGTGTATCGCCACAGGATAAGGCTTGAGATGTGATGTTTCCGCAACCGTTTGTGTTGTTCCTAATGCGGTTCCACCGATCTGTACCGCACGTTCTGCGACATTGTCCAAATGGGTGATCAATGAAGTACGGAACGTATCCAACATTTCATGTACTGCAATAAAGTTGCTACCCCGCATGTTCCAATGCGCCTGCTTGGTCAATAAAGACAGATCAATCAGGTTGGCAAGGATTTGATTTAAAATTTTTACCGTGGACTCTTTAATTGAGTCGTCTAAATTATTACGTGTATATACTTTTAAAGCTTTCGCTGTTGAAGAATTCATAGTTACCTCATTCAATTATAATGTGATGAAACATCGTGAATAAAAACCATTCATTTCATGACTAGCTTATCGCTTGAATCGAGGCTTGAGTGTTTTCGTTTTCTAGGCTTTTGTAAGTTTGCTTATCATTAATTTTGTTTTTGATTTTATTGGTTTTGATTCAGATGGAATGATGCTTCCATCTGTTAGACTGCTTTTAGAATTGTTAAAAAATGGCTTAAATGAGCCCTGCATCCTTACATTCCAGTTTGATATAGGCATAGAAAATAGGCGCAACAATCAGACCGCTGAGACCAAAAATCGACTCGAAAATGAGCATCGCCAATAAAACTTCCCATGCACTGGCATTGATTTTGGTGCCAATGATTTTAGCATTGACGAAGTATTCCAGCTTATGAATGATCACCAGATAGGCCAATGCGATTGCCGCCACAGACAGGGAGATAGTTAAGCCGGCCATAATGATCAAGGTATTTGAAATCAGATTACCAATAATCGGTAGTAGACCAAAAATAAAGGTCAGAATGGTCAGGGTTTTGGCAAAAGGTAAATGGATATTGAAGATCGGCAGGACGATAAAGACAAAGATCATAAATAATGCGGTATTGATCAGGGAAATTTTCACTTGAGCAAAGACCACATTTTTAAACGAAACGGAAAGCTTTTGAATACGATGCAGCACAGCCGCTTTAAACGCAGGTTGTGGTGCATGTTGTTTAAAATTCTGGATCGACACCAAAATCCCAACAATCAGACCAATCACCATTGTCGCCAGATTATGCAGAATATCGGTCCCTGTGTTTTTGACGATCGAAATATTATTTTTGATAAAAGACAGAATCTGGTTTTTGATATCAGCCACGCTATGCGGCAAATAACCCGGCAGGTAATGACTCATTTCCTCTTGGAATTTAATCAGTGTTTGATCGATCTTAAAGTTAAAGGAATTCAGTCCAGTCCCTTTTAAATCATAGATCACAAAGCTAATCAGACTGGTAATAAAAAAGCCAATCAGGAACGTGGTTAAAATACCCAGAATAATACTGATAAAGATACGTGCGCGTTGACCATCAATATGTTTTTCAACAATTGAACTTAGACTGTTAATAATTTCAAAGACCAGAAAACCTGCAAAAAAACTAGGAAGTAAATGCAGGGGAATGACCATCATTAAAAACAAAGCCATCAGGATAAAGCTGGCGACGATACTTTGACGGTCACTGAGTAGATTCATGATCTAGATGCCTAGTTTAAGTTGTTGTTATGTTAAAGAACAAACATATGATTTTGATGACATCTATCCTATTGCGCTGCCAACAATTAATCAATTTCCATTTCATTGATATGGCGCGCGCCTTCTAAAATCATACGAATCATGACCATGGTTTGTTCTGCCACTTCAGTGCGTTGTTCAGTAGGCAAATCCAGCACTTTTGCGCCCATATTGAACACCAATTGGGTAATGGCTTTGGCAGCAAGATCAGCGTGACTGAGCTTACTGTTATTCAAACGTTCTAAACGAATCAGGTCTTCTTGAAGCTCTTGCTGAAAGAAGTTGAGTTGACGGTCAACTGCTGCTTTATAAGAGGTCGATCCGGTATAACCTTCGCGAAGTAACAAACTCAGGTTGCCTTCATCGGTATTCAATTGTTGAATAAACACTTCAACCGAACTGCGGATAATGCTTTGCTGCTTTGAAGCCTGTAAACGCGCTTCACGAATAATACGGCGTAGTACCAAACCCGATTGATCAATCAAGGCAATTGCCAGTTCATCAATGTCTTTAAAGTGGCGATAGAAGCTATTTGGTGCAATGCCTGCCTCACGCGCAATTTCACGTAAACTGAGCGAGGCGATACTTTTTTGCGGGCCAATCAAGTTGAGCGTGGCTTGAAACAACTCTTCTTTGGTAATGGTTGCTTTTCTACCTACTGAGCGCACAGGAGATTTCATAGGAATGACATCTTGTTCGTTTAAGTTGTCATGGCCGAGTGGTAAAAAAGAAGAATGAACCATTGTTTTCAATATATAAGTAAGCTACTCGGGATTATAGCGATTGTCTATGGACTTGTGAAATGTAAATTCTTATACGAGTGTATATACAAATATATATACATATGTATAATAATTAGCAAACAACCAGAGTAAACCTGCTCATGCAAGCAATTGAAAAGAGAAATTCTCTATTTAATTCGTTGGCTCACAGTGTGATGAACAGCCATGACGCCAATTTTTGGTTACAGAAAATCAATCCATTGTGGTCCATTAACCAGTCTCTAGCCAAAATCGTAAAAAAACAAATCGTGGCAAAAGACACTGTCAGTCTTATTTTGCAATGCAACCGACATGTTGCTCGTGGTGTTGCTGGGCAGCATCATCCTGTGACGGTTGATATTGCGGGGCGTCACTATGAGCGTACTTATAGTTTGATGCAGGTGGATGCTGATCATCTCTGTTTAACCGTGAAAAAAGTGGATCAAGGTCTAGTCAGTTCTTGGTTGGTTGAGGGTAGCCAAACCGGGGATATCCTACGTTTGGGCCAACCTTATGGTGAGATGCAGCAGACCGTTGCTACACCGCATTTGGTATTGCTGGCAGCGGGGAGTGGTATTACCCCGATGCTAAGTTTGATTGAAGCGTTATGTCAGTCAAAACAATTGAATACAACATCTGTCCAATTGATGTATTGGGTCAAAACCCATGCAGATGCGGCTTATGCAGAATATCTGAAAGAAGTATCTGAAAATTTTTCAAATTTTAGTTATCAAATTTTTTATACCCAAGAACAAGATCAACGTTTGAATCAAAGCCATGTTGATCAAATCCGTGATTTAGCTGAAATCACGGTCTATGCCTGTGGGCCATCGGGTTTTGCGGCAACAGCAGAAAGCCTGTTCCAAGATGCCGCAGCACTGCAAACAGAAGCCTTTAGCTTGAGTCAATTTGATGTGGATGCGACGGATACGGGTTTTGTGAATGTCACGTTGACGCAATCAAATAAAACTATCGCCATTCCTAAAGGCCAATCGATTCTGTCTAGCTTAGAACATCAAGGCATCAAGCCAAATCATGGTTGTCGTATGGGAATTTGTAATAAATGTGCTTGTAATAAAGCACAAGGCGCGACCAAAAATTTATTGAATGGTGCTGCCAATAATGAACCAACCCAGCTATTAAAAATTTGTGTCAATTCAGCCCAGTCTGATCTTGTGATTGATCTATAAGAGAGTAATTGATTATGAACATGCCTGTTAAGATGGAATTTTTTAAAAATCCAAAAAATCGTGATTTAACTGCTGCAGAATTAGATGCTTTTGCTCGTGAACTCGATCAAATCAAACAAGAAGTATTAGATGATTTAGGTGAGAAAGATGCCAAATATATCCGCCGTGTCTATTCCACCATTCGATATAGCAGTCTGGCTGGACGTGCATGTTTATTTCTAGGTTGGTTTCCTCCAGCATGGTTACTTGGAACAGGCTTACTCGGTTTCGCCAAAATCATGGAAAATATGGAGTTGGGCCATAATGTCATGCACGGTCAGTATGATTGGATGAATGATCCGAAGTTTAATGGTCAAACTTATGAATGGGATACGGTGGGAACTTCAGATAACTGGCGTCAAACCCATAACTATAAGCATCATACTTATACCAATGTAAAAGGTATGGATGATGATGTTGGTTATGGCGTATTCCGTTTGTTCCCTGAACAGCGCTGGTCGAAATTCACCTTAATTCAGCCGATCTATATTGTGCCATTTAGCTTGTTGTTCCAATGGGGGGTTGCAGTTCAAAATCTTGAATTGGGTAAGGTGCTGTATAAGCGTAAAACCATGGCGCAATTCAAACGTGAATGGCAGCCTGCACAAAAGAAAATCCTTAAGCAAATGTTTAAGGACTATGTGTTCTTTCCATTGATTGCTGGTCCTGCGGCGATTCCAGTATTTACCGGTAATTTGGTGGCGAACGGGATTCGAAATGTTTGGACATTCAGTATTATTTTCTGTGGTCACTTTACCAAAGATGTTGAAGTATTCCCGAAAGCCGTATTGCAAGATGAAAGCCGTGGCCATTGGTATATGCGTCAGATCCGTGGTTCATCCAACCTTACTGGATCAGAAGCCTTTCATATCTTAACGGGACATTTGAGCCATCAAATTGAGCATCATTTATTCCCTGATATTCCTGCACGTCGCTATCGTCAAGTTGCACCGAAAGTACAGGCGGTGTGTGAGAAATATGGCCTGCATTATAACAATGCCAGCTTCGTGAAGCAGTTTGGTGAAGTGGTCGGACGTATTTTTAAATACGCATTGCCGTTTAAAAAATAAGTGAGAACACCTAGAAAAGCCCTGAATGCATTCGCTTCAGGGCTTTTTTATTTTATTTCTTCTTTTTTGAAATCCACATGGTAATGGTGGCATGGAAAACTTTTTCATTGTGCTGATCGAGTACATCGACATTCACCAGATATTCACCAGCTTTGTCCCAATCGTAATGCTCATCAACAGGGGTGGCGATCGCAATCAAATCAGTTTCAGCCTTCTTTAAATATTCAACCGTCATACCTTTGGGAATCCAGCGATGGGTTGTGGGTACCGTCACTTCAGTCATGGTCCCGCCAGCAAGTTCTGCCATATTGCACATTGCGATCGCATGTACCGTGCCAATATGATTCAGCACGCTCCGTTTTTTCTTGATACTGATTTTGCAGGCATTGGGTTTAAGCTCTTCAAACAGTGGGGAAATACTGCTGAAATACGGTGCTTTAACACATAGCATTCGGGTGAATGTCCATTTACCTGCAGGTAAGGCCGATACTTTATTCCATAAATCTAAGGTGTTTGCCATTTTAAATGTCCTGATACAGAATTAAATTCTTAAACAGAATATAATTCTGTTTACAAGCTGTGGTCAAGTCATACACAATAGTTCCGATTATTGGTCATTTTGATGAAAGCATGCAGGCAGCTCAGCAATTATTAGAACGTTTATATCCACAACGTAGATCCTTATTAAAACGACAGATTTTATTGGATGCCTTGTCCTGTTTTCTTGAATATGGTCTGGAAACGACCAGTATCGACATGATCCGAGCGAAGTCAGAGAGCAGTGTCGGTGCGATTTATCATCATTTTAAAAACAAAGAAGGCGTGATTGCAGCACTGGTGTTTGCCGCATTGGATGATCAGGCGCAGCTACGCGACCAGTATTTACAACAAGCAAAAACACTCAAAGAATTGCTCTATGCGCTGATTTATAGTTATACCGACTGGGTTTCTGATCAGCCCAAGTTTGCGCAATTTCTTTTGCTCGCTCACCTGAGTGTACGACAGGGTGAATATCGACAAGCCCTAAATGACAAAAATAAACTCAGAAATCAAAACATCATCGCGCATATTTCAAATTTTGCCGATGCCAGTTTATTAAAATCAGTGCCAGCAGAACTGATGATGTCTTTGGTCATTGGTGCAACAGAAAGCTATTGTCGCGCTTGGTTATCTGAAAAAGTAGTGACCAATCCCAGTGCATATCGAGAAACTTTGGCGCAAGCGGCTTGGGATTCATTACAACATTTAAGCAAACATCCATAACGCGAAAACGATCAGGATAATAATAGATGAAACCTAGCAGTGAGAATCAAAAATATACAGGGGCTTGTTTATGCGGAGCAGTGGTTTTTCAGCTAAATCTGAAAAAAATTAAAATGATGTATCGTTGTTATTGCAGCTTATGCCGTAAGCAGAGTGGGGCTGCTTCGAATGCTTCAACTTTTGTGCAGACAGAATCATTTCAGTGGCAGCAAGGCGAGTCGTTGATTCAAACTTATATCAAAGATACAGGCTTTAATAGTAGCTTCTGTAAACAATGTGGTTCGCCTGTACCGAATGCTTTAGGTATCAATCCAAAGGTGATGTGGATTCCTCTGGGATTGCTTCAGGAAGATTTTAGCCCAGAGCTTGAATTAAATTTTTGCGTAAATTCCAAAACCAGTTGGGCTGAGACGCATCAAAAACTTACTGAATTTGATGAGTTACCGAATATGATTGAATTGAAAAATTATTTTGAAATCAATCAATAAAAAGCCGAATGTGGACATTCGGCTTTAGGGCTTAGAAATCAAACGAGGTCTGTAAATAGTAGGTACGAGAAGGGCCAGCGTAGATGCCACCAACCTGATCTGCGGAACGGGTGTAATAGTCATGATTGAATAGGTTTTTGACACCTAAGCCAACTTTTAAGCCTGATAAGGACGTATCGGCAAAATCATAAGCGGCACGAACACCCACAATACCGTAGCCCGGAATATTGCCATAACGACCCGTACCATCATTATTTCCAGCAGCAGTTTGACGCGACTGTGCATAGACATTGGTGTTAAAGGTCCATTGATCACGTTTGTAATCAACCCCAGCATTTCCGATCCAGTTTGAATAGAAATCCAGTTCATTGCCTGAGTCTTGACCTGCCGACGCGGTTGCTTTGGTATAGGTGGTATTGGCATACATCGAGACATTGGCTAGGTCATCATTGATTGCACCTAGATTATATTTAAAGCCGATCTCAGCGCCTTTATGCTTGGTCGCTCCCAGATTAGAATAGGTTTGTGTGGCATCATCACGCTTGAGCTGATCGGCGAAATCAATATAGAACAGGGTAAATTCAAGCGATAAATAATCGTCCAGATAATGGGTGCCGATTTCATAATTATCTGCTTTTTCAGGATTTAAACCATCCATAGTCAAATAAGCACCTCTGGCATTGGTATTGGCCATTTGACTATATTGCAGTGGTGCAAATGATTTACCGTAGTTGGCAAAGATATTCCAATGATCATTGGCTTTGTACATCACTGCAAAGCTTGGCAGTACAGCGTCATAGGACTTGCTGGCATTCACGCCATTCAAAACCGAATAATCACGGTTTAGCTTATACATATTTTCATTGGTTTTAATTCGCTCGAAACGAAGCCCTGGGGTGATGGACCATGCGCCTAAATCAGTACGGTTATCGACATAGACGGCATGCGCTTCGGTGTCGCCATCCGCTTTAGTCCAACCATAAAAATTACTTGGGCCTGTGTCACGGTTATAATTGGCGCGATCAACGGATTCACTGCTCGTTTCCTTTAAATAGCGATAACCGACAGACACTTCATTCAGCGTATCGCCGAGCTGAAACGCATGTGAGTAACGTGGTTCAATTGCTGTGACTTTATAATCACGTGGGGCAATCTGATAAAGACTGGAACCGCTGCGCTCTACACCTGCATCACGATAACTATCGAGGTGGTAAGCGAGCACTTCAAAGGCATTATTGTCTTTTTTATAATTATATTTCAGTGAGATATCATTACGGTTGCCTTCCATATAGTCATGGTTGCGTAAAGACTGATATGGGTTTTGCGCATACTGTGCAGGCGTTAAACCGCCAGGCATATCCACCTTGGCTTCATAACGATGTAGATTCGCTTCAATGCTTGAATAATCATCTAAGGCATAGCGGGCTTTTAAACGTAGATCATTGATATTGGCATAGTCGTTTTGATCACGATAACCATCACCATTCACCCCTGAATAGAGTAAAGCGAGACCGAGTCCGTTGTCTAAAGTGGTTCCAAAAAACAGGTTTGGATTGACTTTTAAATTGCCATTTTCAGCCACTTCCGTGGTCATGCCGACACTGGTTGCAAAACTCTCTGGAATGCTGCGCGTATTAAAATTGATAATGCCACCGACGTTTTGTGGCCCAAAGCGGACGGAGCCAGCACCACGAACCACATCAATCGATTCCATATTGCCCAAGGTGGTTGGGGCCAAGGAAAGTTGGGGCTGTCCATAGGGCGCTACTGCTAAAGGGACACCATCGATCATCAACTGCGAACGGGGTGAAAATCTTGAGGTGAGGCCACGAACACCGATACTTAAAGATGCATCACTGCCAGAGGTGCCTGAGTTTTCAGAGGCTTGTACACCGGGAACAGTACGCAACGCTTCTTTCACTGAGGTGGTGCCGCGTGCTTCTAAACTTTGTTGATCAACCACAGTACGAGCACCAGGATGGTTGAGCACTTTTTTGGCATTGGCTTGTTCTAACCAGTTGCCCTCAGCTTGGATAGAAATGGTTTCCAGTGTTTGTGTGCTATTACTTTGGCTGTCATCTGCAAATGTTGTCGTCGCAACGCAGCTGATCAGTGCTGTGATGGCACAGCTTAGGGCAGAGGGCTTAAATTTGGAGAAATCAAGAGGAGCAGAAATCGAGCATGTCATAAGTGGATTGCCGAACGGAATGAGGTAGAGGATTTATTTTGCGCTGCCATTCTAATTGATTATAATTCTCATTTATAGTTATTGTTTAGATAAACTAATTAAAGTTTCACATAATATATATAATTTTTTTTGTTAAGAGGTGGAATGTTGCAGGGTACACTGAATCGAGGTTTTGATTTCATTTAGATTGTGGCTTATCGGTGATATTCGTTGTGAAAGAGATAAAACGCCGAACTTAAAGGTTCGGCGTCTTATATTTAGAAATCATATGATGTTTGCAGGAAGAAGGTGCGCGGCTGTCCTACATATTTACCGCCAGTCGAGTCTGATGAGCGGGTATAGTATTGCTTATCAAACACGTTCTTTATCCCACCCGCGATTTTTAAGCCCTTGAGTTGATTGCTAAAGTCATAGCCTGTGCGTACGGCAAAGGTTGAATAACCCGGGATATCACCCGTGCGACCATCTGCGGTTTCTTGTATTTGATAAACATCACCTGAACCCGGCGCGTGTTGTTTGGACTGCGCAAACATGTCCGCATTCACAGACCATTGATCAACTTGATAGGCTAAACCCAGGTTACCCACATGGCGTGAATAGAAGGGCAAATCTTTGCCTTCAAACTTACCCGCTTCAGATGTTGCTTTGGTAAAGGTATAGTTCCCGTAGACCTTGAGACCCTCTAGCGCATCCGCCAGTTGACCGAAATCATAGCTGATGCCTGTTTCAACGCCTTTATGACTGGTTGCACCTAAATCTGTCCAAATCCCTGTGCCGATATTATCTGGACGTTCTAACATCAGTTCTTTATCAAAATCTAAATAAAACACCGTCAACTCAGCACTTAGACCATTGCCTAAATATTTAGTTCCGATTTCATAGTTTTTAGATTTTTCGGGATGTAATCCATCCAGAGTCGTTGCTGCTGTGTTGACTCCGCCGACAGATTTAGTCGTTACGAGTTGGTTGTATTGCTGCGGGCCAAATGAAACCCCAGCATTGGCAAAAATATTCCAGTTGTCATTGGCTTTATACAGCACCGATAGGCTTGGTAAGAACTCTTCTGACTTGATTTTTGGGTAAACTGTATTGGTGGCGACACCATTTTGATAGGCGGTAAAATCGTTATGGGTATCGATGGATTCAAAACGAACCCCAGGCGTAATCACCCAATTCGCGAGGCCAAAACGGTTGTCGATATAAATGGCGTGCGCTTTGGTACCGCCGTCACTGGTGGTATTGGCGATACGTTCACCGGGTGTCCCTATGAGAGAGTTGTAAGAAGCTGTGCGTCCTGAGAACTCAGAACTTTCTTCCTGTAAATAACGGTAACCAACAGTCACTTCATTATCCATACCTGCCCAACTGTAGGCACGTGAATAACGTGGTTCAATCCCAAAATATTTATAATCGCGCGGAGAGTTACTGATACGGCTGGTGCCATTATTGGCAACGGACTCTAAGTCACTGGTACGGAAAGAATCAACGTAATAACCCAGTACTTCAAAGTTATTCAATTCATCTTTATGGCTATATTTCACAGAAACATCGGAACGGCGACCCGCAAAATAGTTGCGGTTTTGATTGGATTGATACGGATTATCTGCAAATTGAGCCGCCGTTAAACCTTCAGGCATTTCTCCTCGACCTTCATAATGATGCAGGTTGACCGCAATCGCATCTTGATCGGTCCATTGGTAGGCGGTTTTCAACATGACATCATCGATATCAATTTTATTATTGGCTTCTCGATAGCCATCACCTTTGCTGCCTGAATAAAGTAAAGCTAGCCCTAAACCATTATCGAGTGTGCCACCAATAAACAGATTCGGTGTGTACTTGAGTTGGTCTGTCCCCGTTGCAAATTCTGTGGTTAAACCGACTGAACCTGAATATTCTTTGGGGATTGCCCGTGTTGCAAAGTTGATGATGCCACCCACGTTTTGTGGCCCAAAGCGAACGGAACCCGCACCGCGAACCACATCGACCGATTCAATATTACCCATAGAAACTGGGGCTAATGATAATTGTGGCTGGCCATACGGGGCAAAAGAAAGTGGAACGCCATCCATCAACACGGTGGAGCGGGGGGACAAGCGTGAGGTAAGACCGCGTACCCCAATATTTAGAGAAACATCACTGCCACCTGTACCGTTGCTGTCTTGGACTTGTACCCCGGGGATTTGTTTTAAAGCATCACGAATTGAGGTGGTGGCAATCTCATCCAAACGTTTGCGGTCAATAATGCTACGTGCACCTGCATGTTGTTGTACTTTTTCAGCATTGGCATCTTCTAGCCAATTGCCTTGTGCTTGAATTGAAATCGTCGCAAGCGTTTGTGTTTCAGCGGGTTGTGCTTCATTGGCAAAAGCGACATGCGATATACCACTCAATGAAATGGCAATAGCTAGACTTAAAGAAGAGGGCTGGAATTTAATCAATGGTGTCGCTGTATAGGATGCAATTTTCATATCAGGAGGCGAATGCTATAAATTTCCCGAATCTTAATCAGTTATTGCGACGAATGAAATAAGAACGATTATCACTTATAACTATAGGATGAGTTAAGTTAATTGTTTTTTTACTCAAGATATTTTTGGCTATTTCAAATAACAAAAAACCGTGCTTAAGCACGGCTTTTTGTTATTGTCAGAGTTATTATTTAAATTGGATTGAACCATTGGCACTGACCGTGATTTTTGATTCACCTGCTGCCATATCCTGAGCAGGGGCTGCTTCAGCCATGGCAAACTTGGCCATGCCACCGCGCATCATCGGTTGCGGGAAGTAGTTGCTGGTATTCAGGTTTAAACTGACAAGGTTGTATTGGCCTTTATTCCATGCTTGGGTGATGGCTTGCGCACGTTGCTGGAAATTCTTCGATGCTTCAATCATCAGTTCATTTTCAACTTTTTTACGCTGTTCATCCGACACGGTAAAGTTAATCGATTGGGTCTGGAAGCTTTGTTGTAATTCGCTGATCAACTGGCTTGCGGCTTTAAAGTCTTTACTTTCCAGCTGGATTTCCGCGCGGGCACGCCATTCTTTCAATTTATTGCTGTCATTGTCATATACAGGATAGGTACTTTGTGCGCCTGTTTCGACTTTGACCTGTGAATATTTACGCGCAATTGCTTGTGCTTGATTCATCAGTTGGTTGATTTGATTTGAGAGTTCTGCAGGCTGTTTATTGCTTTTCTCAACATAAAGCACGGCACGCATTTCATCATTGGCAACCTGACGTGATGCATCCGCTTGGATATTCACAATGTTGTAGTTCAAGTTTTCATTCTCGTGAGCAAAAAGGCTTGGGCTCAATGCTGCCCCGATCATTAATGTAGCAAGTGCTAAAGTACGCATAAAAATGTCCTTAGAATTTGATATCGAAAATTTATTTTTACCAGTTCGATATTAAAAAGAACTGATGTCGAACTTCTGCATATTTTGTGGTGACTTTGTAAGAGATTAGCAGTGTTTTGCAACAAGAAAATAAAACAAAAAATATTTAAAATCAGATTATTAAGTGGAGTAATTTGACCATTTATCTAAAAACGCAGGCGGGATTAAAAAAAGCTTACTTTCTTTAGCTTGTCACATAGTATGATGATAATCCATCATAGTTATTGGAATGAAATATTTTTTCAATAATTTAGATGCATGTAAGACACAAAAAGTGTTTATTTTATTTCAAAATTAGGTATCATCTCGCTCCTAGTTGAAAGATATAAACAAGTGTCTGCACTAGATTCTAAAAAGCACCGAGTCAAACGACCGCAAGTCACCAGACTTATTTCTTTTACCCATATCAGAGATGGTAATTCGATATGAGCGTTACTTCCGTAAATCCTGCCGCTAATGCAACTAAC
>Ga0209958_1000269_pt1 | contig 138278 bp, 129 predicted proteins | sample ThiBio_inoc_plan_FD_183942 | JGI IMG/M metagenome (GOLD analysis project Ga0209958, IMG submission 183942) | Wastewater bioreactor microbial communities from Cape Town, South Africa - Thiocy_inoc_plan (SPAdes) | ecosystem: Engineered > Bioremediation > Thiocyanate > Unclassified | place: South... | reverse complement strand
TATCGAAGGCTTAGGCGCTTTATTCTCGAATCATATTCCAGATTATCGCAACTTGATGACCAGCTATTTCACCAATACTGCAGAAAAATAAACCGTCATATCAAGATTAGAAGGGGTCTGTTGATATTTCCGCCATGTCTTGCGTTATCAGCTAAAACGACATAAACAAGGCATGAAATGCCGGTAATGGTCTTCCCCTTACCAAGTTTCATAACGCAGTTTAGGGAAGTTTTAGCTATAACCCTGAGCAAGAGCAAAGTACTGCTTTGATTGCAGCGCAAGGCGAAGCTCAAGGACAGAGACACTTTTTGCCGCTACTGTGTTATGCCTTATTCATTTAGAATAACTAAATCTCATAAGGCATGCCTTGTATCGTCTAAAAAATGTCTTCTGTCGCAAGCATCTGTGAAATGTCAACAGCCCCCTAGTTAATGCTATCCTAATCTTGTCATATTTATCGGATTCGCTTTGCCTTGATCAACTCATTTGATGACTTTCATTATTTCTATTTGGTGGTAAAACACGGCGGATTTAGTGCGGCCAGCGAGGCTGAAAATATCAGCAAATCCAAGCTTAGCCGTCGTATCATTGAACTTGAACATAAATTTAATGTCAGCCTGATCCAACGCACCACCCGTCATTTTAAAGTCACGGATTTAGGTCAAGAGTTTTATGAAGAATGCTGCAAAGTGATTGCACAAGTCGAGTGTGCCGAAAATGTCTTGCTCAAGCAGAAAAATGAACCTCAAGGCATGGTCAAAATCAGTTGCCCACCATTAATGATGCATTTCCAGATTCGGAAATTACTCAATCAGTTTTTAAAAGCCTATCCCAAAGTTGAAATCTCTTTAGAACTGACCAGCCGCCGTGTCGATGTGCTACATGATGATATTGATATCGCGATCCGTACCAGTTTTGAACCCAATCAAGATTCCAGTTTAATTGTCCGCGATGTGATTCGAACCGAGCATTGTCTAGTCGCAGCACCCGAATTACTGCAAGACAGAACCATTCAGCATTATTCAGAACTACAGCACTATCCGAGCGTAGCCTTAGGCATTCAAAAACATCAATATTATTGGCATTTATGTCATGTCAACAGTGATGAAACTGTAGATGTGCCTTATCAACCGCGGGTCAAAAGCAATGATTTGGCTGGCGTCTATTATGCGGTTCATGATGGTTTGGGCATTGCCGATCTGCCTTATCTCACGGTGCAAGCGGATATCCAAAAAGGTAAACTGATTCACCTATTACCCGAATGGAAATCCAATCGGGGCACCGTACAATTGGTGTATGCCTCGCGCAAAGGCCAGCGCTTAGTGGTGGAAAAGCTGATCGAGACTCTGATGGAAGGTCTGAGAGAATTGGCAAAAACTGACAGTGGCTATTCTTTATAATGCAATATTATTAATAAAGCACAGAATTGTGCTGTTTCAGTTCCGCAAATTTTTGCACCAGAAAATCGATCAATAATTTCATCGACGGCAACAATCCACGTCTAGAGGTATAGACCAAGTGGATCAACTCAGGTTTAGGCTGCCATTCAGGCAACACATGAATCAAACGCCCTTGTTTAATGTCTTCAGCTATCATCAATTCTGGTAATTTTGCCACGCCCAAGCCTTGCAGCGTGGCTTCTCTAAGCGCAGTCAAATCCGTGGTGGTCAAACGTGGGTGGCACTGCACTTTTTGTTCTTGCTGATCTTTTGAAAATAATTGCCAATAATATTCAGGGGCAAAGGATTCCATCATGAGCACGGGAAATTGGGTTAGTTGTTGCGGCTCATTAATTGAATAAAACTGATGTAACAGATCTGGACTCGCAACAATAAACTGCCGTGCCAAGGCCAACTCGCGCACAATTAAATCACTGTCTGGCAAAGGTAAAGGACGAATCCGCACGGCCAAATCAAACCGTTCATTGATTAAATCCACACGGCGGTTGGTGGCTTCGACATGCAGACTGATTTTCGGATACAGCCGTAAAAACTCATTCAACATTTGACTGATATTGATATGCAATAAATTGGTCGGGCAAGACAGCTTGATCAATCCACGCGGCTCGGCCGTTAAAAATTCGATTGCCTCTTCGGCAGCTTCAGCTTCAATCAACATGGCCTTGCAATGCTGATAATAGATTTTACCCACCTCGGTAATCGAGACCTGTCGAGTGGTTCGATTGATCAGCTTCACCCCCAGTCGATCTTCCAATTCAGCAATACGACGGCTGAGTAAAGACTTGGTCACCATCAATTCTTGGCTGGCTGCTGAAAAGCCACCACAATCGATCACTTTCACAAAGAAATATAAGTCATTTAAATCTTTCATGTTATTTGCTCGAACCACCAATAATGACAATAATTGTTCTTTTGACATGACAATATATCCTATTTTAGATATTTTTTACCAATCGTCCTGTCTATATCATTAATTATACCCCCTAAGACAAGATGAGGATACAACAATGACAATGCCAGCAAACTTCAATGGTCAAGCACCTGTTATCGATGTCAATGATGCCGTGATGCTCTTGATTGACCACCAAAGTGGTTTATTCCAAACCGTCGGCGATATGCCAATGCCTGAATTACGTCAACGTGCAGCAGCCTTGGCCAAGATTGCCAGTTTGGCCAACATTCCAGTGATCACCACCGCTTCTGTACCACAAGGTCCCAATGGCCCATTAATTCCAGAAATCCATGCCAATGCCCCGCATGCCCAATATGTGGCACGTAAAGGTGAGATCAATGCATGGCATAACCAAGACTTTGTCAATGCCGTTAAAGCGACAGGCCGTAATACCCTAATTATTGCGGGAACGATTACCAGTGTATGTATGGCTTTCCCTGCAATCAGTGCTGTTGCCGAAGGTTACAAAGTCTTTGCCGTGATTGATGCTTCTGGAACCTATAGCAAAATGGCAGAAGAAATTACCCTAGCTCGTGTGGTACAAGCCGGTGTGGTGCCGATGGATACCGCGGCTGTGGCATCAGAAATTCAGCGTACTTGGAACCGTGACGATGCATTGGAATGGGCACAGGTCTATACCCAGATTTTCCCTGCTTATCAGCTTCTAATTGAAAGTTACAGCAAAGCCCAAGAAGTGGTGACCAACCACGAAACCTTGGACTCTGCGCGATAAAATCAACAGCAACAAAAAAGGCATAAAACCCAGTTTTATGCCTTTTTTGTGCCGACTATGCGGAGTTAGAACGGTAAATCATCGTCTAAATCAGCAGGTGCTGCCGCAGCGGGTTGCGGTGCTGCTTTTGGTGTATTAAAACCATTACCTGCTTGAGGACTACCCGCATAATTGCCTTGATTGCCGCCAGCTTGACCATAACCACCTTGGTTGTTGTTATTGTTATAACCGGTATTTTGGTAACCGCCACCTTGGTTATTATTGTTAAAACGGGGTTGGTTAAAGTCGCCACCGCTCTGCTCGCCTTGTTGACGGCTATCCAGCATCTGCATTTGATCGCCACGAATTTCAGTGCTGTAACGCTCTTGACCATTTTGGTCGGTCCATTGACGGGTACGCAATGAACCTTCGATATACACTTTTGAACCTTTACGTAGATACTGTTGTGCAATTTCACCTAAACGGTTATGCAACACGATACGGTGCCATTCTGTTTGCTCTTTACGCTCACCTGTACTTTTGTCCATCCACGATTCACTGGTTGCAATCGAGAATTGAGTTAATGATCCACCATTTGGAAAGGTTTTAGTTTCTGGATCTTTACCTAAAGTACCTACTAAAATAACTTTATTCACACCACGCATTAGCTGTCTTCATCCTATATATTTCTATGTTTTACTTTATAAGAGTTATGATTAAATGGCTACCTCTTTGCCAATCAAGTGCGTTAAATCTTGTCGCCCAGCATCATCAATGCACTGTTTATCGACTTTAATATACGCAACTTGCTGTTCTGGCATCACCACGACTTCTTCAATACCACGAATTGCCAAAAGTTTTGAAGTCCATTCATCTGTTTGTATTGCTTGAGGTAAAGGCAACACAATAGAAGACAAATATCTCGGCTGAGCCAGACCAAAACTAATTAGCAGCCATATTATAGCAATCCCCGTCAGCACACTCCACCCGAGCGCAGTATTCTGTAACATCAAAAGCTGCCCACCCAAGGTTCCGCCAAAGAATGCACCCAAGAACTGGCTACTGGCATTGACACCCATGGCAGTGGCTTTGGATTGGATCGGTGCTGCTTTGGATAACCAAGAGGGTAATAGTGCTTCCATGACATTGAAGGCGATAAAGAATAATCCCAACCCTGCCAGCAATACATATTTAGACTCATAGCCAAAGATTAGAATCAGCAAACCGCCGATAAGCCCTGCAATCGCAGTGAGAAAAATGCCGCGCATTTTGCGATATTTTTCCGCAATAATAATGCTTGGGAAGGCAAAGAACAGGCTAATCACTAATAGAGGTAAATAGACTAAACCATGCTTTGCTAAAGGAATTCCTGCATATTCGATCAGCTGTGAAGGCACATAAATAAACATCGCGGTCAGCAATAAATGCAGTGCAAAGACTGAGACATGCAGACGATTCAACTCACCCATTTGGATGACTTGCTTGAGCTGATTCAGATAGCCTTGCTGATAGTTGCGATGATGTCGCGTGACTTTAGGAACCAGCAAGAGCATTGCAATCGCAGCCAAGCCCATTATCGTGGTCACAAAAAATAAGCCCGAAATGCCGACTAAACTGGTCAGCCACGGCCCTAAGCTAAAGGCCACCACAAAAGACAGACCAATACTCATGCCCATTGCGGCCATGGCTTTGGTGCGTTGTTCTTCACGGGTGACATCGGCCAGTAATGCCATCACCACTGCTGAAACAGCACCTGCACCTGCGATGGCACGTCCAATAATCACCCCGTAAATACTGTCGGATAGACCAGCAATGGCACCACCAATGGCAAATAACAATAAGCCAAGCACCACCAAAGGCTTACGGCTAAAGCGATCGGCCAATAGGCTAAATGGAATCTGTAAAATTGCTTGGGTTAAGCCATAGACCCCCACCGCGAGACCGATTAAGGCAGGTGTGGCATATTGATAGGATTGTCCTGCAACTGAAAATACAGGAATAATCATGAACAAGCCCAACATGCGTAAGGCAAAAATGCTACTTAAGGCAAAGGTTGAACGGCGTTCTAAAGCATTCATTATTGATAAGACACTATAACTGGCTCAGCGAATTATAAGCCATTCGCCTACAAAGGTTGTAAGTTAGATCATGAAAAACACAATCTTTCTGCGGAGAAAAAATAAAGGAGCGATGTTCGCTCCTTTATTTACACTAGCTGATCAAGCTGAAAACAAGCTTAAGAAGCTTGCTGTTCTCGCTTGCTATATTGAATCGAGGCCAACACCGCCCACACAATAAAGGCCACGCCGATCAAACCTGTGACCACTTCAGGCACATGTAAGCCAGTACCGCTGGCAATCATGATGAATGCCAGTGCACCAATCGCATAGTGTGCGCCATGCTCTAAATAAATATATGCATCCAAAGTGCCCTTTTCGACCAGATAAATAGTCATTGAACGGACAAAGATTGCACCGATCGCTAGACCCAGCATGATGATTACCACATCACTGGTAATCGCAAATGCACCAATCACACCGTCAAAGCTGAAGGATGCATCAAGTACTTCAAGGTAGAGGAAACCACCAAAACCGGCTTTTACCACCCCCGAAGCTGCACCACTTGAGTCATGGCCAATGGCATTGCCATTTTCATCAATCTCAGGCTCACCACCCAATAAATGACTCAAGACCTGCACTCCGATATACACCACGATGCCCCAGATTCCTGCCATGGTCACAGCCAAACGAGCAGACTCATCGACATTCGCCGCCATGATGATCATCGCGATCAAAGCCAAGAACACCGACATGGCAGGCACGTTGGCCAAATGGGCTAATTTCGCTTCCAACCATTTAAACCAATGGGTTTCTTTACCATCGTCAAAGAAGAAGTTGAGGAACACCATCAATAAGAAGGTACCCCCAAAGGCTGAAATTTCAGCATGATGGGCCATTAAGCGTTCTGAATAGGTTTTTGGATCATTCAGGGCCATTTTGGCGACTTCAACCATACCCATATCCGCGGTTACCGCGACAATCACCACAGGGAAGATTAAACGCATCCCAAATACGGCAATCAGGATACCGACGGTCAAGAAGATCATTTTCCAGAAATGATCCCAACCACGCAGTACTGAGGCATTCACCACCGCATTGTCGAAAGAAAGAGATACTTCCATCACCGCTAGAATGGCAGTAATGGTCAGTGCTTTTAGCATGGTGGCAACACCCGCTTCAGGGCCGTGCGTATAGCCCCAGTAGGCCGAAAGTGCTAAACACACAATCGTAAAAAATATTGAGAAACGGAAATGCTTCATGAGCAGCCTTTTATCCAAATAGAGTGATAAAAATGTGCTTATTGTAGGCGAGTTTTGATCCAAAAACAGAAAAGATTGTTGGACTTGTTTGGCAAAGAAAACCATCCCAACCAGACTCTGCTATAGTGCTGAAAGATTTCTTTTATATGTACTTTAATAGGTTCATTCCATGACGTTTTCTCAAGATGTTTGGCAACGTAATCAAGATTTATATCAAAAAATATTAGCGCTTCCGTTTAATCAGGAACTTGCAGCAGGCACACTCGACCGTACAGCTTTTTGTCATTATGTGATTCAAGATGCACATTACTTATTGGCCTATGGTCGTGCCTTAGCGGTTGCTGCCGCAAAGGCTTATGAAGCTGATGATGTGATTCAATTTTCTGAAGCAGCAAAAATCGCCATTATTGTGGAACGCAGCTTGCACAGTGACTTTATGCAGGAATTTGAGATCAGCAAAACCGAGTTTGAAAGCACACCGCTGACTTTGGCCTGTCATCATTACACCTCATTCTTGACGGCAACCGCATGGTCAGAAAGCTATCCTGTGATTTTGGCGGCCTTACTGCCCTGTTTCTGGATTTATGCCGAAGTGGGTAAAGATATCGTCAGCCAATCGGTTGCCAACAATCCTTACCAAGCATGGATCGATACTTATGCAGGCGAGGAATTTAATACCGCGGTACGTAATGTGATTGCGACGGTTGATAAAGTCGCTGCGCGTTGTGATGAAGATACCTTAGCCAAAATGCATGCGGCTTATACCATGGGGGCAAAACTGGAATGGTTATTCTGGGACAGTGCTTATCAGCAACGCCAATGGTTAGGACTCGATCAAGCCTAAGCGCCCAACCCTGCGTCGTATTTTCTCCAGACATAAAAAAGCCCCAATTAAGGGGCTTAGTCGTATATCGTATCGTCCGATATACTGTATGAGGCTCATCTCAAACTGAGCGCATTAAAACATAAATCAGCTCAAATGCCTATATCAATTTTTCGATTAAAAAACATTCACCACGATTAAAGCAATCAATGCTGGAATTGCCTGAATATAAATAATCTTTTTACTCGCGGTCAGACCGCCATAAATCCCTGCAATCAGCACACAAGCTAAAAAGAAATTGGCAATCGCAATGGCATACGAAGCTGGTGCCAGTAATGACCAAAATAAACCTGCGGCAAGGAAACCATTATACAGTCCCTGATTTTGTGCCAATACCTTGGTCAGTTGTGCTTTTTCCAGACTATTGCCAAAGGCTTTTAAACCATAGGGCTTGTCCCACAAAAACATTTCCAGCACCAAGATATAAACGTGCAATACTGCAATTAACCCGATCAATACTTGTCCCAACATGCGATTTTTCCTTTTTATTGTGTTTGAATTTAATTGGTTCAGTCACAAAACTGACCCAATATGTTTAGAGTGATGGTGTTAACAACACTTTACCTTGACGCGCACCTTGAGTTGCCTTCAACGCGGCAGTATTAATCTGGTCAAAACTGAATACTCCTTCAACTGGCAAAATCAGTTTTTTCTGTGTTGCTAATGTAATCAGTTCTACAAACAAAGCCTTTTTACGTTCCACTGGCATTTCTTTATTGACCACACTGGCCCAGAACCCCTTAACCGTGGCTTGTTTAAAAATCAGATCCCCCGATGAGATCTGCATAGTCTCGCCAGTCATACTGCCAAATGACACCAATAGGCTATTTTCACTGAGTAAATTCAACATTTCCCCGCTGGCACTGCCGCCAATTGAATCCACCCCAGCGATTAATGGCTGATCTGCATGAAGCGCTTTGACTTGTTGCTTCCAATCTGACTGATCTGTCGCCACCACGTGCTGAATCCCTAAGGCCTGCATTTCTGCAATCGCATCAGTACGACGAACCAAATTAATCACTTGCAGTCCGCGCGCTTGAGCAATCATGGCGACGGTTTTCCCTACCGCGCCATTTGCGGTATTTTGAATCAGCCATTGACCTGCTTGTACGTTGACAAAATCGAGGAGCATCAGCGCACTGATCGGCATCCCGATTAGTTGTGCGGCGGTCTGGTCATCAATTGCGTCATTTAAAGCAATAATACTGGCTGCCGGCGCGATAAAATATTCCGCCCAACTGCCATGTACCCCCGCGACCGCAACACGCTGTCCTAATTTATTTGCATCAACACCTTCACCCACTGCATCGACGATACCCACCGCTTCGCTACCCCCAATCGCAGGCAAGGTTGGCTTATAACCATAGCTACCACGTACAGTCCAAACATCGTGATTATGGATTGGAGACATAATCATCTTGATACGAACTTCACCTGCTTTCGGCTCAGGCTGAGGCATATCACCCAACTGCAACACATCGACGGGTTCACCAAAACTGTGATGGATAATACTTTGCATGTTTTATTCCTTAATCGGTTGGAGCAGTTGTTGAGTGGTTTCTAAGGCTAAATGTAAGGGTGCTTTGTCTTGGGCCAACTTGGTCATCAAGGCAGCTCCCAACCACAGTTGATACATCACCTGGGCGGTTTTGAGTGGGTCAAGATGGATAGGAATCGAGCCTTGTTGTTGCCCTTCTTGCAGTAACAACGCCACGCGTTGTGTCAGTCGATGCACACCAAAGTTGAGAATTTGGCGCATGTCTTCAGATAAATCCGCAACCTCTGCGGCCAATTTCACAATCAGACAATTCTCTGCCCAACTGCCATACACAGGATCATCAATCCACGCCTGCCATAACGCCATCAAACGCGCATAAGCACTTTGTTCAGTCTGTTGCCAAAGCTGCTCGACACGGACTTTATAATCCGCCATATATTGTTCCAGCAAGGCACAGCCAAATGCCTCTTTAGAAGCAAAATAATGGTAGAACGACCCTTTCGGGACATCACAGGCCTTGAGAATCTCTTGCAAGCCAACACCGACAAAACCTTTACGTAATACCAATTCAAAACTGGTATCGAGAATATGTTGTCGCGTAGCTTCACTTTTATTTGATCGTTTCATAGGCATACTATAAATTAATATTAGACCAGTCGTCTAGTAAAATATCTATTTTAATAAGTGATCAATTTTTACATGGTAATCTGAGGCATTGAATGCTAAAAATACTAGGCGCTTAGCGTGCGATAAATGTGAACCAGTTCATTAACCGTCACAATTTGTCGTTTTAATTATTTTTATACCACTTGAACGATTTTAAATCGCTATCATATACACGTTTTCATATTCAGCTTATTGAGATGTATTTATGAGTCAAAGTCATATCCGTATTCGAGGCGCACGTACCCATAATTTAAAAAATGTGTCACTCGATATTCCACGTGACAAGTTTGTGGTGATTACGGGACTTTCTGGCTCAGGTAAATCATCCTTGGCCTTTGATACCTTGTATGCCGAAGGTCAACGTCGTTATGTCGAATCACTTTCCGCTTATGCGCGTCAATTCCTTTCGCAAATGGAAAAACCAGAAGTCGATTCGATTGAAGGTTTATCCCCTGCAATTGCGATTGAGCAAAAGTCGACCAGCCATAACCCACGTTCAACCGTGGGTACCATTACCGAAATTTATGACTATTTACGTTTGCTCTATGCGCGCGTAGGTACACCCTACTGCCCTGAACATGATTTGCCGATGGTGGCACAAACCATTTCAGAAATGGTCGATGCAGTCAAAAGCCTTGAAGAAGGCACTGCACTGATGTTGCTCGCCCCTGTAGTCCGTGAGCGTAAAGGTGAATACACCCAACTGTTTGAACAGCTACAAGGTCAAGGTTTTGTGCGTGCCCGTGTCGATGGTGAAATTATTGATATTGATACCCCGCCTGAACTGGACAAAAAGAAAAAACACACCATTGAAGTGGTGGTCGATCGTTTTAAAGTGCGTGATGATCTGGGGAACCGTATTGCAGAATCCTTTGAAACTGCATTGCGTCTAGGCGGCGATATTGCAGTTTTATCATGGATGAATGGCGAACATCCTGAACGTGTGTTTTCAGCTAAACACTCCTGCCCTGAATGTGATCGTGCCGTGGCTGAACTTGAACCACGCCTGTTCTCATTCAACAACCCATTTGGCGCCTGCCCTGTCTGCGATGGCTTGGGAACGCGTAGCCATTTCAGTGCTGATAAACTGATTCCGAATCCAGAGGTGTCCATCAGCCAAGGGGCGATTCGTGGCTGGGATAGACAGCGTCCGTATTACTACACCATGCTGCAAAAAGTGGCTGATCATTTCAACATTGACCTTGATCAACCGTGGAACACACTAGATAAAGACACGCAAAAGAAATTCTTACAAGGCTCAGGTAAAGAGAAAATCGATCTGAGTTATATCGATGAACGCGGTCGTAAGCACAGTCGTGTGCAAGCCTTTGAAGGGATTTTGCCGCATTTAGAACGTCGCTACCGCGAAACTGAATCGAATTATGTGCGTGATGATTTAGCGCAATACCTGTCCAATGCAGCATGTGATGCCTGTGGTGGTTCACGTCTGAATGAAATTTCTCGTCATGTCCGAGTCAAAGACAAGACCATTGCCCAAATCACCAAAATGTCGATTGGTGATGCTGAACACTATTATCAAGACCTGAACCTTGAAGGGGCTAAAGGCGAAATCGCCGATAAAATCTTTAAAGAGATTCGTGAACGCTTACACTTCTTGGTCAGCGTTGGCCTGAATTATCTCAGCTTGGCACGTTCCGCAGAAACCCTTTCAGGGGGTGAAGCGCAACGTATTCGTCTAGCCTCACAAATTGGTGCAGGTTTAATGGGCGTAATGTATGTACTGGATGAACCTTCGATTGGTCTACATCAACGTGATAATGATCGCTTATTACAAACCCTGATTCGCTTGCGTGATCTCGGCAATACCGTATTGGTGGTTGAGCATGATGAAGATGCAATTCGTGCCGCTGACCATATTATTGATATCGGGCCAGGTGCGGGTATTCATGGCGGTGCGGTGATTGCTGAAGGCACTTATGATGAGTTGGCCAATCATGCAGACTCACTCACAGGCCAATACCTATCAGGCAAGCTCAAAATTGAAGTACCGAAACAACGTACCATCTCACCGCGCCCAGATGAAGTGATCAAGTTGTCTGGTGCCAGCGGACATAACTTACAGAATGTGGATTTGACCATTCCATTAGGCATCATGACCTGTGTCACAGGGGTTTCAGGTTCAGGTAAATCAACGCTGATTAACCGTACTTTATTGCCTTTAGCTGCGACGCAACTGAATGGCGCGACCACGCTGACAGCGGAAAAGTTTGATTCGATTGATGGCTTACAGCATTTGGATAAAGTGGTTGATATTGACCAGAGTCCAATTGGGCGTACCCCTCGTTCCAACCCTGCAACCTATACGGGTTTATTCACACCAATTCGTGAGTTATTTGCACAAACACCAGAGGCCAAAGCACGTGGTTATAGCGCAGGTCGTTTCTCGTTTAACGTAAAAGGCGGCCGCTGTGAAGCCTGTGAAGGCGATGGCATGATCAAGGTCGCGATGCACTTCTTGCCTGATATGTATGTGCCATGCGATGCCTGCCATGGCAAGCGTTATAACCGTGAAACCTTAGAAGTCGGCTATAAAGGCAAAAATATTTCTGATGTCTTGGAAATGACAGTTGAAGATGCCGCTGAATTCTTTAGTGCGATTCCGGTGATTCATCGCCGTTTAGATACCTTAACCCAAGTCGGGCTCGGCTATATTCGTTTAGGACAAGCAGCAACCACGCTTTCAGGTGGTGAAGCACAACGGGTCAAACTGGCACGTGAATTGGCAAAACGCGATACAGGTCGAACCTTATATATTCTGGATGAACCGACCACAGGTCTGCATTTCCATGATATTGCCAAGTTACTCGACATTTTGTATGAGCTACGCAATAAGGGCAATACCATTGTGGTGATTGAGCATAATCTGGATGTGATCAAGACTGCGGACTGGGTGATTGATCTTGGCCCTGAAGGTGGTTCGGGTGGTGGTCAGATTATTGCTGAAGGAACACCAGAACAAGTGGCGCAAGTTGAAATTTCACATACCGGTCGTTTCTTAAAACCGATGTTGAAATAATACTCCCATTCAATAAATTTTAACGCTCTCAAGCAGGATTAAGCACAGCCACTTAATCCTGCTTTGCTTCTAGATTAAACACTCTAGAATAATTCCAGCTTCTTTTCCCATAACCCATCAAGTCTCTACAATATTCTTCCCTTTCGCCTTCGCTTTAAGCAACGACTGATCTGCTTTTTCTAACAGCTCTAACCAACTCTTGGCGCCAATTGCGACACCGATACTGACCGACACATGAATCGACTCCGCCACATTCGGAATCACAATTTTTTCTTTTAAAATCCCAGAACGAATACTTTCTGCGACAACTTTGGCGGCACCCATTTGAATATTTTCAATCACCACCAAAAACTCATCACCACCATAACGCACAATTAAATCTGATGCCCGAACATTATGTTTCAGTTGATCGGCAATCATACTAATCACCTGATCCCCAACAATATGACCATACTGATCATTCACGAACTTAAAATTATCAATGTCAATCGCAATCACGCAGGTCTGTGACAGAGACTCAGGTTTGGATTCCAACATTTGAATATATTCATCCAAAGCTAATCGATTAGCGACTCCAGTTAACACATCCGTATTCGCAATTTGCTTAAGTTGCAGTTCCATTTGATCACGTTGCGTCAACATGACTTTGAGTTTATCAATCGCCTCAAATAAAGAAAAAAATTCGCTTTTGCGTTTATTTTCAGTAGGAAGTTCATCGGAGGTCCCCGAGAGTCGTAAAATCATATTACGGGCATGAATTAATGGACTAAATACCCTTCTCTTGGCATAGATCATGGTAAAAATGGCGATCAGCAAAGACAGACTTGAAATACACAAGGTGAATATGAATTGCCGCTTAGCCAACTTATTCTGTTCATCCGCGACCCGAATACTGTAATCCAGAATATAGTTTTGCAAATCCATCACCGTGGTGAATTTCCCCACCATTCGTTCTGTCAGTTCTGTACCCGACAGGAAATAGGCCTGATTATTCTTGCTTTCATCAAGCAACTTGGCCACGATCGGCAAGCCTTTATCTAGAAATTCAGTTTTGACACGGCGATATAAACGCACATATTCAAGCGTCTTTGACTGTTCAGGCTGAATCGTGTCAATTAGTTCCCAAAGATAAATCGCTTGATGCTGGGTTTGTAAAGAACGTGCGCGGTTTTCATCTGAGATTTTCTCATCAAAAGTCACAGGTGCCATAATATTAGATGCCACCCGTCCTGCCTGATCACGCATATCCGTGAGCACCAGAATCGAGGTAAAGTAATTCGACATCTTGCTATTTTTACTATTAGAACGTACCAATAACCAAGTTAAAAACTCACGGCTTTCATCCCAAACACTAAACATCGATAAAATCGCATGATCGTATTGCTTCGAGGTTCGCTCTGCATGCGGTGTATTGGCATAGGCATCGACAATACCGCGTGCTTTGGATAATTTAACTTTTAGACCTGTTTCCAGTTCATAAGCAATTAACCTAAAGCCATGTTGTGTTAATACCTCAATGGTCTCATCAATCTGCGCATCGACAATTTTACGATATTCGAATAATTCCTTTTGATTTTCTAACAGCACCTCAGGCTGGCTCGACATCACTTTATTGGAAGGTGCCCGTTCTCTGGAAATTTTATTGGATGTTTTGACTAAGGCGCGCAGACAGGTAATTTCTGTCAAGGTCTGATCAGATTTGATATATTCTTGGTAACTATTGATAATTAAAGGAATGGAAAGATAAAAAATCGAAAAGATAATGACAATCATGCAGAAAAAGAGGCGACGGCTAATTTGCTCAGATCGTAATTTCGAGCTTTTTAATTTACGCCCCATTCACACACCTTGCACTTTTCAAAAACGATCTCAATTGATTTTTAAATAGAACTTAATTTTACCTGAATTCTAAATCGTACTACCACGCTTAAACCAAGGTTTTTGGTTACATTAATCGCGGCAGCTTGAATTCAATCGTGGTTGTCATATTGAGATTATTTTCAAAAAATCAAATTTGAGAATGATTTTTATTTAATTAAAATAGGCTAAGTATTTTATATTATTAAAATAAAGTATTATAAATTTAGACCAAGCTTCAATAGCGCATAGACAATCAAAGCAGTTTTTTCTGAATCACCTTATCCAAAATGATCTTAGAATTAATACTCATAATGCCCTTAATCTTATTCAATTTATTAATAATGAATTGTGAAAACGCATTCAGATCTTTGGTCGCCACATGCAGTACATAATTCGATTCACCTGTAATCACATAGGCATTCACAACTTCTTCGAAGTCCTCAATCTGTTTTAAGAAAAAATTATGATCACTTTCAGTGAGTTGAATCAATTTTATTTCAACTATTGCCTCAATTTTAATGCCTAATTTTTCATAATTGAGCCGAGCTTGGTATTTCTCAATAATGCCATTGCTTTCCAAAAGCTTGACCCGTCGATGACAGGCAGAGGGGGAAAGATTCACCAGATCGGCCAATTCCTGATTACTCAGGCGTGCATCGTTCTGCAAGAAATTTAGGATTTTAAGATCAATCGCATCAATATTCATATTCGGAAATTATTCTAATAATTTAAATATTATTGAAATCATATCCTAATTTTCAACTTTATCTACCGATTTTATCGGATAAAAAACAAAAAATGCAGTGATAAAATTTAACAGTGGAATTCAATAAATATAGGGATGCAATTCAATATGGTGACACAAGAACAATGCCTTTATTGGGATAAACAAGACGAGCTCAGCACATTTAAAAATGAATTTGCCTTGCCTAATAATGTGATTTATCTAGACGGTAACTCTTTAGGTGCCAGACCAAAGCAATCTTTAAATTATGCGCAGCATATTATCCAACAAGAATGGGGTGAAGATCTCATTAACAGTTGGAATAAAGCAGATTGGTGGGGCTTACCCACCCGTCTAGGTGATAAAGTCGGACAACTGATCGGCGCCAATGCTGGCGAAACCGTGATTTCTGATTCAACCACCTTAAATTTATTCAAAGTATTATCAGCCGCAGTTAAAATTCAAGCTGAAAAATATCCGCAGCGCAAAATTATTGTCGCGGAAAAAGACGCTTTCCCCACCGATATTTATATTATCGAAGGCTTCATTGACTTGATCAATCAAGGTTATCAGGTCGAATTGATTGAGGGCCCCGCAGGTTTAAGTGAAATTTTAGCGTCTGAGGTCGCCGTTGTGGTGCTGTCTCATGTCAATTATCGCACTGGTTATTTCTATGATATGACCGCGATTAATCAGCAAGTGCATGCCAATAATGCCTTAATCATTTGGGATCTCTGTCACTCTGTTGGCGCTGTACCGATGGATCTCAATCAAACGAACAGTGATTTTGCCATTGGCTGTACCTATAAATATCTCAATGGTGGTCCTGGCTCGCCTGCGCTGCTCTGGGTCAATCCCAAACATCGGGATCAGTTCTGGCAACCACTTTCTGGTTGGTGGGGACATCAAAAGCCCTTCGCCATGGCTCAGCATTATCAGCCAGCCAACAATATTCGCCGTTATCTGTGCGGTACTCAGCCGATTATTTCCATGAGCCTGATCGAATGTGGTGTGGATATTTTCCTGCAAGCCAACATGCAGAAAATTCGTGAGAAATCGCTTAAATTGACTGACCTATTTATTGCCTTGCTCGATCAGGAATGTGCCGAGTATGGTTTCGAGCTAATCACACCGAAAGCGCATCAATATCGCGGCAGCCATGTCAGCTATCAACATCCGCATGGCTATGAAATTATTCAGGCACTAATCGCCCGTGGGGTGATCGGAGACTATCGTGAACCTGAAGTCTTACGCTTTGGCATTACCCCGCTGTATCTTGGATTTGAAGATATCTGGAATGCGGTGCAACATCTCAAAGCCATCATGCAGCATCAAGAATGGAACAATCAAAGCTACCTGATACGGGGTGAAGTGACCTAAGTCGTCACGTTCAGATTGAGCTTATGGCTAGGAGAGGCCGATGAATAATTTTGACAAGATTCAAGCACGTGAAGCAGGGCTACATAAGAAATTATCCGCCAAACAGATGGCAATGATTGCGATTGGTGGCGCGATTGGAACAGGATTGTTTATGGGGAGCAAATTTGCAATTAGCTTTGCTGGCCCTGCTGTCATTTTGAGTTATGCCATTGGCGGGCTGATTGCCTTTGCACTAATGGCATGTCTCGCCGAAATGACCGTACAGCACCCGACTTCAGGCTCATTTGGCGCCTATGCTGAACATTATATCAGCCCCTTGGCGGGTTTCTTGGTGCGCTACAGTTATTGGGCCTGTATCGTGCTGGCGGTTGGAACCGAAATCACTGCCGTCGCAGACTATATGAAAATGTGGTTTCCCGATCTGCCCGCATGGATCTGGATTGTATTTTTTTCAGGTACTTTGCTTGCAGTGAATGCCTATAGCGTCAAGGCATTTGGACTGGTGGAATACTGGTTCTCCACCATTAAAATTTTTGCGATTATCGTGTTTATTCTGTTGGCAATCGGCATTCTGACTCAAAATACCCAGCAAAGTCATCATGTGCTGACTAATCTAACTGGACACGGTGGCTTCTTTCCCAATGGATTCAGTGGCGTCTGGATTGGGGTGATTATTTCGATTTTCAGTTATTTAAGTATTGAAATGATTGCCGTTGCTGCAGGTGAAGCATCGAATCCGGAAAAAGCGGTCAAATACGCCTTTAAGAGTACCGCAATACGTCTGATTTTATTCTATTTACTGTCCTTGTCCTTAATTGTAGCACTGGTTCCATGGACAGAACTGATTGGTAAAGATGCCAGCAGCCCCTTTGTGACTGTGATGAAAATTGTCGGTATTCCATATGCAGATAGTATTCTCAATTTCATCGTGATTGTCGCGGCCCTCTCTGCCATGAATAGCATGCTGTATATTTCAACTCGGATGTTATTTAGCTTGTCACGGGCAGGTGATGCACCTCAGATCTTCGGTAAAATCCGCCCCAATGGCGTGCCCATGAATGCGCTGTTTTTATCCGCGATGGGGATTGCTGTTGCAAGCGTGGTGTATACCATCAATCCTGAATCAGCTTTCCCTATCATGATTGCCTTATCCATGTTCGGCGCATTATTTACTTGGGGCAGCATCTTTGTGACCCATATCTGTTTTAGACGGCATATTGCGAAAAATGGCATCGGATTAAAATACAAAATTCCAGCAAGTCAGTTCATTTCACTATTTGGCTTATTCAGTATTCTGAGCATTACCCTCACCACTTGGTTTACTGCCGAGTTTAAATCCACCCTACAGTTTGGCATTCCCTTTATTGTGCTGTTAATCGTTTTTTATATGCTAAAACGCAGCTCGGCGAAGCTCGATTTAAGTACAAAGACTGAAGCTTCCGAGTAAACAGGTCATGAAGCTTTATGATAATTCTCGAACGGTTGCGAATGAGCAGGATATTCTGGTGGAGTTTCAACAGCGTAGCCTGTTGAGCTATCAGCAACATCCCTGTATTCAGAATATTGCCTATGCGGCGACAGCTCGATCGTGCTTAGATCTATTTCCTTTAGCACAGGCACGCAAAACCGTTGTGTTTGTACATGGTGGCTATTGGCAATGGTGCAATAAATCCGATTTTGCCTTTATCGCCACTGATGTTGTTTCCAACAATATGCAATGTGTCTTGCTTGAATATGACTTGGCCCCGCAACGCAGCATGGGGGAAATCGTCAAGCAAATCCAACAAGCGCTTGATTTTATCCAACAACAAGCATGGAACACTCAAGAGATTATGTTGGTTGGGCATTCTGCAGGGGCTCATTTATCTGCATTAATGCTCAAGCATCCTGCTGTAAGTGAAGCCGTTTTATTGAGTGGCATTTATGATCTCGCCCCCATTCAACAGACTCATTTAAATACAGCCTTGAATCTCTCCAAATATGAGATTCAGCAATATAGTCCCATCCTGATCGAGGCCGCTGTCCCAAAGCCCTATGCCATTTTCTGTGGCGCGCAAGAGCTCGATGAGTTGATCGGGCAAAGTCAGTCGTACTTTCATCGAAGGAAAGCCATCGACCCAGACTTTGTCTCCTTCCAGTTAATAGATAACACGCATCATTACAATATCTTAGATGAATATTTTCATCGGAGATTAACCCCTCACACTTAAATCTATACATGGACGTATTTAAAAATGGTTAAGTTCAAACTTCAAAACCAGCGGGTTTTTATTGCCCTGAGTTTTGCAATCAGCTCTTCGGCATTTGCACAGATTGAATTGATCAATCAGGATCAGATTTTCACTGCGCAGGACAACTTTAAACTAACCAGTGCTGGCAGTCTCAGACTACAAGCCCTAAATTTTGATCAATATCAGCCATTCAATGCTGCACAGAAATATCGTCGCAATGGCTATAGCGCAACCAGCAGGATCTATCTCAATACCGACTATAAAATCAATGATGATCTGCATTTGATTACGGGTTATCAGAATTTTATTAATCCAGCCAAAATTTTAGATTGGGATGGACATTATCAAAACAATGATGAGCGTCTGACCACAGAGCAAGCCTATGCGGGAATCTCGAGCCATCGCTATGGCACTTTAAAATATGGAAAAATTTATAGTCTGTATTACGATGTGGTCGGGAGTAAAACCGATCTTTGGGACTACAGTACACTGGCACAACCTCAAACATGGAGCCCTTTTGCTTATTTCGATGGGACTCAAGCAGCCAGTAATACTTTAAGATATGAGAAGAAAACGAAAAATATTGATTTTTATGCAGCTTATTTATTTGAGGATCGCATCAGCCTGAATCAGCTCCGTTATCAACGTAAAGCGGGGCAAGAAGCCGCTGTCGATATTCACTTAAATAAAAACTTAAACTGGGCAATTTCATGGAAACACAACAAAGCTCAGCTGCAATCTGATCATGCAACATCTAAGCTCTCACAAGACATGCTTGCGACAGCCCTATTCTATTTTGATGGGACATGGATGCTCAGTACAGGTGCAGGCTGGTATAAAAATCTATTGCCTAATTTTGATGCATTCAATCAAGCCTCCACCCAATCAGTTGAAAACCTGTTAGACACTGAAGCGTATGGGCTTGAATATTATGCAGGCTATCATGTCGAGCTTGACCATCATGGTATGAAATACCTCCAACCGTATCTGATGGGGAATTATTTAACATATCGGAGCGGCTACGATTTCTCTCGACGCGACCATGGCATTGGCGTGGCAATCCGTTTCAATCGCGGTTTTGGCTTTGATTATGAACGCCTGTATACCCAAGACAGCAACCATACCCCTGACATGCATTTATTTCGCTTATGCTACGAGTGGTAATTCCGAAATTTAATGCACTCATATGGGCAAAACGTTTTGAGTCTCAAGTACACGCGCCAAGGGATCTAAACGCTTTGCCACTAAACTTCTAGTTTAAATAATATCAATCATATTTCACTTGGGTTCAGCGCTTGCTTTTCCATGCTTGAATGCATTTAAAAATCGAAAAAAACTATTCAAAGTATAAAAATTATCAATTTTACAAATTAATTTTCAAAGGAGATAATTTAAGCATACAGAGATTTGCAGAATTTAAACCGCTAACCCTCTAGGATGTTTTCTCCCCTAAGCTAAACATCCTTTCTCAGCCCAGCTTTCCCCAAAAGCTGGGTCTTTTTTTGCGTATTTAATGGGCTAACAATCCCAACTGTTGCAAGGCTTGATACACAATCGCTTTACGTGCATCTGCATGCTCAGGCTGGCTCATTTGCATATTCAGTGAGAAGGCTGTGATCTTACCATTTGGCTGTTCAATCCAGCCTGTCCACCATCCCACTTGCGGGCTAACATCCATGCCCCAACCACTTTTTGCATAGATTTTAGTTCCCTGAATCTGATCCACCAATAACATCGCTTTGACTTGTTGCTGTGTTGGCTGGTCAAATGGCAATTTCTGTTTTGCCAACGCATAGGCAAAGCGAACTTCTTCTACGGGGGTGATTTTTAATGGGCCAACTAACCAGAAATTATCAACTTGTGTCCCAATATTTTTATTGCCATAACCCACACGCTTCACTTCACGGGTCATTAACTCCAAGCCAATACGTCTTGCTAGTTCCTGATACACAGGTACCGCCGATGCCTGCATCGCTTCAGCTAAGGTTAAATCTTTTTCCCAACTGCTGAATGCCCGCTTTTTGCCATCCCATTTAAACACTTCATCTGGTGTGGTCTTATGATGTTGTATACCAATCAAGGCATTTAGCATTTTAAAGGTTGAGGCAGGAATATAGCGCTGTTCTGCACGATCAAGATCATTGCCATAGCTTTGAATTTTCTTGCCATCATAAATCACCAAAACACCACGGGTTTGGGCACTCTGAAATAAGCTTGAAATCTGTTGCTGTTCATTTTTCTGTGTCGAAAGCTGTTGCTTTTGTTGACTAAAACTTTGACAAGCGGCCATGGGAATCGCAAAAAAGATGGCTGTAAACAGGGCCAGACATGTTAATTTTTTCGACATGATCATAAAGCTGGAAAAGTAGAATAATCTATCACTATAATTGTTTTATCACGGCTCTTCTGTAGTGTTATTTTCATCAATGCTTTGTAAAAAACAGACAAAAAAAAGCTCAGCCTTGGGGAAAGCCGAGCTAGTAAAACAATGATGTAAAAACATCAAAAAACTCAAAAGAAAATGTTATGAGATATTTAAATGCAAATTAGATATCCCTTGCTTTGTATTATGTGAATTAGCTCTCATAAAGTAAAGTTGATTAAATAGATCGGGTTTATTGTTACAATCGATTTTGTTGATTGATCATTAAAAATCAGATTTATTCGACGTTTTTGGTTTATATTATTTCACAGCCCATAACATGAAATTATGCAAAGTAAGTCGCAAAAAATAATAGAATAACATTTCAATGCACACTTTTATCGTCAAAATTATGACAACAACAAGAACAACTTAAATGAAAAAATCGATCACAATGATTGGATAAACCAATTAAAATATCTGTGGATGACATTATTATGACATCGCTTATCTTGTTAAAAAATAAACTTATCTATTTGTTAGATATATGTTTTATAAAAGGTTGACAGTGTTTTTCCTAATTGTTCATTTTTCATACACCACTTGATCAGCATTTGTTCGTTTATCGGAAGCTCAAATTTATTACATTGACTTCATACTTTGTTACAATACAATGGCTCCAACTTTTCTCTTTCTTGTTTTAAAGCTGGAAATCATTATGAAAAAACTCGGTTTAGCCACTGCTTTAGTTTTAGCCATGACCGGCGCTCATGCATACCAATTCGAAGTTCAAGGTCAATCTGAATTCATCGATGCAAAAAGCAACAATGACAAAGACTTCACTGGTGCGGCTCAAGGTACTTACTACTTCAAAAATGTAGATGCTTCTAAAGGTCCTTTAGCTGAAGCTGCATTCTTAAACCAAGCATCTAATGTTTCTGTAGCTTATAGCTTTGCAGAATTAAGCGGTGATGAAGTTGCAACTGTGAAGAACAACTCTTTCGGTGCAAAAGGTGAAGCTTACCTTCCAACTCCTTACTTACCTGTGTATACAAGTGCTGCATACAGCCATTCACAAACTAAGTCTGAAGGCGAAAAAGACAATGGTGACCGTTTCGCATTAGAAGTCGGTACTATGCTTACTCCTAACTTCTTGGTTGCTGTTGGTTATACGAACATCGCTGACCAATTTGCTTTAGACGCAAACAGCGTTCTTTCAAATGGTATTGCTAAATCAGTAGCTCAACCATTAGTTATTGGTGAAGACCAAGATGCGATCACTGCGCGTACTAAATACGTAGGTAACATCGATGGTACAAACATGGCTGTAGGTTTTGAAGCTGGTCTTGTTTACGGTGACTTCCAAGCATACGAATTGAAAACTGACGTATATGTAACTCCTAAATTAAGCGTTGGTGCTTCATATGCAGAAGCTAACTTCAGCTCAAACCCATTAAATGAAGACAACTTCTCTCCAATCAAATCTGCTTGGGGCGCGAATGTCAACTACTTCATCACTCCAGCAATTGCTGTAGGTGCAACATATGTAAACGCGAATGCAGTACATGCAAACGTAGATACGCAAACTGTTGGCTTAAACGCGAAGTTCCGTTTCTAATATTGGATTTAGGTTCTATACAGAACATCTAATTCAAAACAAAAAACCAGTTCTGATGAACTGGTTTTTTGTTTTCTGATCTTCAATAAAATTAAAAATCGAATTTGTCATTCAATCTCTTACATCTTCTTATCTTCAATATTTAAAGCACTAATTGCCAAGACCGCTTGGGTCCGATTTTGCACCCCTAACTTGCGAAAAATTGCGGTGACATGTGCTTTGATTGTGGCTTCTGAAACTTCTAATTCATACGCAATTTGTTTATTCAACAAACCTTCTGCCACCATCATCAATACACGGAACTGCTGTGGCGTGAGTGATTGTAAACGTTCGGCTAAAGCGGTTTCATCTGCTGCACGCGGATCAAAGCCTGCATGGGTCGGTAAGTTCGGTGGTAACCAAATCTCACCTTCCAAAACATGCTTAATGGCTTCCCCAATATGGCTTGGATGTGAAGATTTTGGAATATAGCCCATTGCACCATGCGCAATCGCACGTTGAATAATTGAAACTTCTTCATGTGCTGAGACCACAATAATTGGAATTGCAGGATATTGTGCGCGCACATATACCAAGGCAGAAAAACCTGATGCACCTGGAAGATTTAGGTCCAGCAACACTAGATCAGGCTCTGCGCCATGCTCTAAACGTGCATAAAACTCATCAACATCGGCTGTTTCCTGAATTTGCGCTTGTGGCAAACTATAACGAACCGCTTGAATCAAAGCATGTCTAAATAAAGGATGGTCGTCTACAATTAAAATATTCATAAGCGCTTAAGCTATCTGCAAGTACGTCACTGTACGTTGTTTATTTAAATTCAATCTGCCTAAGCCTATTTTCAATTCAAGGCTAGGTCAAGCGCAAGCATGGATTTATTTCTTTTTCCCGCAAAATAAATCAAATATTGATATAACCCATCACAGCTCACGCTTTAGCAAAGACAGTTTAAAAAAACTTAAGTAGAAACATCAAATTACCTGCATAGAATTTAAAGACTCTGCTGATTTATCGACATATCGATAAAAAAGATAAGCTTGCAGCATTTCCTTATTTTACAGCCGAGGTCGAGCTATAGATAAATAAATAGCAATTCGAAATGATCTTTTAGGCTGTTATTATGTCCAATCGCAATACCCTCTCGACTCCCCTCAATATTGTCGCTGTATCAGGTGGTTTAAACAGTCCGTCAAAAACTGAAAGTCTGGTTCAGGCGATTCTGGATGAGCTTTCAGAAGCGATCAATATCAAAGTCCATTTTGTCAAACTCAGTGAAATCGGGCCATTATTGGGTGGAGCCATTTACCGCAATCAATTGCCACAACGCGTACAAGATGATCTTGCAGCGGTAGAAGCAGCAGATGCACTGATTGTTGGCACCCCAGTTTATCGTGCTTCATTTACAGGTTTATTTAAACACTTCTTCGACTTTGTTGAACAGACGGCTTTGGTCGATGTCCCTGTTTTATTGGCGGCCTCAGGTGGCAGTGACCGTCATGCGCTGGTCTTAGAACATCAATTACGCCCTTTATTCAGTTTCTTCCAAGCACAAACCTTACCGATTGGGGTCTATGCCACTGATCGTGACTTTACGCCTGAATATACAGTAAAAAGCGAACAATTATCGGATCGCGTGACCCTCGCTGTGGCGCGTGCCTTACCAATTTTGGAATGGGCGCCAGCCAAAGGGCAACGTGCTGCGGCCATCAAAACCAAAACTGAACAAGCCAATCAAAATCTCGGCATCAATAAACAGATTGAACAGGCAGAGGTACTCCCATCTGCGGCTGTACCTAATCTGGATGCAGCTGAATCTCGCTTACATCCTAAGTCAGCCAAGAATCTTACCCACGTGGCATAAGCATATTGAATGGAGGATACAACGATGACAACAACAGCATCCGCAATTAAATTTGCCTACTGGGTTCCCAATGTGAGTGGCGGTCTCGTTGTAAGCAACATTGAACAACGCACTGACTGGAGCTATGACTATAATGTGCGCCTCGCACAGGCAGCGGAACGCAGCGGCTTTGAATATGCTCTCACCCAAATCCGTTTTACCGCAGGCTATGGCGCAGAAAACCAACATGAATCGGTCAGTTTCAGTCATGCCCTATTGGCAAAAACTGAAAAATTGCGCGTGATTGCCGCCATTCTGCCCGGCCCTTGGAAGCCTGCGTTGGCCGCCAAACAATTGGCCACGATCGACTATCTCACCCAAGGGCGTATTGCGATTAATGTGGTCAGCGGCTGGTTCCGTGGTGAATTTGATGCGATTGGTGAACCTTGGCCTGAACATGATGAGCGTTATGTACGTTCAGAAGAGTTTATTCGTACTCTGAAAGGGGTTTGGACAACTGACAATTACAGCTTTGACGGCAAATATTACCAATTCCAGAATTACACGCTTAAACCCAAACCTTTGCAAAAACCTTATATCGAAGTGTTTCAGGGCGGTAGTTCCCGTGCCGCACGTGATATGGCAGCACGGGTGTCCGATTGGTATTTTACCAATGGCAATAGTGTCGAAGAAATTAAGAAACAGGTCGATGATGTGCGCAGCAAAGCCAAGTTGGCCAATCGACAAGTCAAGATTGGGGTCAATGCCTTTATCATTGCCCGTGATACCGAAGAAGAAGCCAAAGCCGTACTGAATGAAATCATTGCACAAGCCAACGTTGAAGCGGTGAATGCCTTCGGTGATGCGACTCGTGAAGCTGGTGCAGCAGCCCCTGAGCGTGAGGGAAATTGGGCAAAATCAACCTTTGATGATTTGGTGCAATATAACGATGGCTTTAAAACCAATCTGATAGGCACACCACAGCAAATTGCAGAACGCATTGTGGCCCTAAAAAATGTGGGGGTTGATCTGGTGCTTTCAGGTTTTCTGCATTTCATTGAGGAAGTTGAATATTTCGGAGAAAAAGTTCTACCGCTGGTCCGTCAACTTGAACAACAACAGGAGCATCATCTCGCAGCAAAATCAGCATAGTTTTCAACATTAAATAAGAAGAAAAACAAAAGAAATGGCAAATACTCCCCAAGACTCGGCTTGGGGCTTTTTTATTTTAACTGGTCTCAATTTCTCGCATTACGGTTTCAACCGAATAACGGCACCACTGTGACAGCTGTTCAATAAATTCATTTAATTGTGGCGGATTAAAGTGGCTAACGATCATATAGCAGGCGTTGCCAAGAATTTTAAAACATTCATCCACTTGCTCATATTGTTTGACCAAGTGCTCAACTTCAATAAACGCTTGCTGATCATTCATAAACAGTTGAATGAATTGTTTATGTTCATACTTTATCGCGATGGTGTAATTTTTGATAATACCCGCATCCATCAACTGGACAATACGAGCCCCCACAGCTTGTCCGGTACGATGTACGCGCTGTCCAATTTCTTTATGGCTTAGACGTGAATCCTGTTTCAGCAGTTCAATAATTTTTAAGTCGATGGGATCAAGTTCAATATTCATTTTTCATTACGAAAGAAAACCAGCAACAATGCTTTCACCTGAATATAGCCGATTTTTCACGCTTGCCCTACTCTTGTTTTAACTTAACACTGGAAGTAAAAACCATGAAACAGGCCCTACTGATTATTGATGTGCAGAATGATTATTTTAAAAATGGCAAAATGGAATTGGTCAATCCAGACCTCGCTCTGGCGAAAACCAACCAATTAGAAGATCATTTTATCCAAAACAATTTACCGATTATTTATATCCAACATATTAATCCAGCTTCAGCCAGTTTCTTTCAGGAAAATACCATCGGTGTTGAATTACATCCACAACTGAAAGTCACAGAAACATCACTGATTATCGAAAAGCATTTCCCGAACAGCTTTCTAGAAACCAATCTTCAAGCCATCCTTGAACAGCATCAAGTTGAACAGTTAGTGATCACAGGAATGATGACCCATGTCTGTATTGATTCAGGGACACGTGCAGCCAAAGAACTCGGCTATCAGCCGATTGTGATTGCAGACGCTACGGCAACTCGTGATCTCGAATATGCAGGTAAGATCGTCAAAGCCGCAGATGTACAAGCTGCTTTTTTAGCGGCACTGAGTTTCTTTGCCATGGTACAGAACACAGCAGATTTTTTAGCGCACCATTAAATAATAGAGCTCTTTCAAAAGCCGAAAAAGGATCAATCATTGGTAAATAATTAGTATTGAAAGTCCCTTCTCCCTTTGAGATGAGGGCTGTGAGTCCGCAAAAGAATGAGAGGAATTCTTCATATAAATCCTCTCCCTAGCCCTCTCCTTTAAAAAGGAGAGGGAACTTTCATTGCCAATTCAACACAGCTTAAAAAATGACTTATGCAAGAAATCTAATGCAGATAAAAAAAGAGCGCTCCATCGAACGCTCTTTTCACATTTGAATCAGGTTTATCGGTTTGGATAAACTGTCGCAATCAAATGATCAACCACAGCCGGTTCAGCCAGTGTTGAGGTATCGCCTAAGCTATCCAATTCATTTGCCGCGATCTTTCTCAGGATACGGCGCATGATTTTACCTGAACGGGTTTTAGGTAAGGCAGGCGCCCAATGCAGGGCATCTGGGGTTGCCACAGGCCCAAGCACTTTACGCACCCAATTCACCAACTCCTTCCGTAGCTCCTCAGACTCAGCTACATCGGCTTGTAAGGTGACAAACGTACAAATGCCCTGACCCTTAATCTCATGCGGCATACCCACCACAGCAGCCTCAGCCACGGCCTCATGTGCCACCAAAGCACTCTCAATCTCGGCTGTACCTAGGCGATGGCCTGAGACGTTGAGTACATCATCGACACGTCCAGTAATCCAGTAATAGCCATCTGCATCTCGGCGTGCACCATCACCAGTGAAATAGCAGCCTTTAAAGGTCGAGAAATAGGCTTCAATAAAACGCTCTGGATCGCCCCAAATGGTTCGCATTTGACCCGGCCATGAATCTTTGATTACCAGATTGCCTTCCGTTGCGCCTTCCAGTTCATTGCCCTCAGCATCAACCAAGGCGGGTTGTACCCCAAAGAATGGACGTGTTGCTGAACCAGGTTTTAAGGCCGTTGCACCCGGCAAAGGTGAAATTAAAATGCCGCCAGTCTCAGTTTGCCACCATGTATCGACAATTGGACAACGGCCTTCACCCACCACTTCATGATACCAGTTCCATGCTTCTGGATTGATTGGCTCACCGACCGAACCAAGCAAACGTAAACTACTCCGATCACTTTCACGCACATAGGCATCGCCTTCACGCATCATGGCACGAATCGCAGTCGGCGCAGTATACAGAATGGTGACGTTATGCTTATCAATCACATGCCCGATACGTGCCCAAGTTGGGTATTGTGGAATCCCTTCAAACATCACTGTGGTGGTGGCATTACTCAATGGACCGTAAAGCAAATAACTATGTCCTGTAATCCAACCTACATCGGCGGTACACCAATACACATCATCTTCTTTTAGATCAAAGACTTCTCTAAAGGTGGTATTCACATAGACCAGATAACCACCGGTGGTATGTAACACACCTTTCGGTTTCCCTGTTGAACCCGAGGTGTACAGAATGAAGAGTGGATCTTCTGCTTTCATCGGTTCTGGTGGGCAATGCTCATCCACTTCCATGATGGCAAGGTGATACCAAATATCACGGTCAGCATTGAACTGAATCGGATTGCCAGTACGATGTACCACAATGACATTTTGGACACTGTCCGTCCCATTAATTGCTAAAGCAGCATCTACATTTTCTTTTAATGGAAGCAGCTTGCCGCCACGCATGCCCGCATCCGCGGTAATGACCAATTTTGCTTGACTGTCTTCAATACGACTGGCCAATGAGTCTGGCGAGAAGCCACCAAACACCACACAATGCACTGCACCGATGCGTGCGCAGGCCAGCATCGCTATTGCGGCTTCAGGCACCATTGGCATATACAGCACCACTCGATCCCCTTTGCGAATACCCTGTTTTTTAAGTACGTTGGCAAAGCGGCATACTTCATCATGCAGTTCGACAAAAGAAATGATCTTATGTCGTGATGGATGATCACCTTCCCAGATAATCGCAGGCTTTAAAGGATTATCTTTAAGATGACGATCTAAGCAGTTGGCAGAAACATTCAGCTCACCATCTGCAAACCATTCAATTTTGAAATTATCTTGCTGGAAACTGGTATTCTTGACCTGTGTGAATGGTTTGATCCATTCAATCTTGCCGGCTTCCTCTGCCCAAAATGCTTCAGGTTGCTCAATCGAATGCTGGTAATGTTTGAAATAGTCTGCTTCAGAGATTCTGGCCGTTTCTTTGAATTTATCAGGCACTGGGTAGATTTCTTTCATAGCTCACTTCCTTGGTTTTTTATCTCATACCCTAGATGTTCTCATCTATTGCTCGGGTATGTTTTGTTCTCTCTCGCAGTATGGGCACCATTTACAAGCGCAAACAATGCGGCTTTGGTCGTAGAAATGTCAGGACGATGCTATTGCAACTTTTTAGCTGACATGCTCAACTAAAATAACAAAGCCTGTTGTTTTACGACCCACTTACTTTCAAAAATTTACTCAAAATAATTTAAATTTGAACTGCTTGTCTATGCTTTTTGTTCTTAAAATAAGTGATTATTTTGATCATTGCCAAAAGCTTAAAAGATTTAATAATCAAAAAAATAGGAATGCTCTATGTTTGATCTCGCAACAACTGTGCAAGTACAGCCCCGTAGTGACCATCCGCTCTCTCCAAGCGGTCGTTTCAATCGCCTCAGTTATTTAGGTTGGTATGGTTTACTCAGCTTGGCCTGTCTGGCTGCATTTATCTTGATCTTTGCCTTCGCGGGTATTTTTGCAAGCAGCAATATTGATGATGCCATATTCAGCGCCTTTTCAGGCATGTCAGTCTTTGCCATGATTGCAGTTTGGTTGGGTGCCTTTTATTTGCAAATCGTGTTTTTGATTCGTCGTCTGCATGACTTAAATAAAACCGGCTGGCTCTGTTTGCTGTTATTGGTACCTGTGATTCAGTTGCTATTTACACTATATGTTTTATTGGCACCAGGTACCCCTCATCGCAATGATTATGGCGATCTTCGCCCTTCACGGGCATGGGAAAAATTACTGGCGTGGCTGATGATTTTGATCACCTTACTGATGATGTCAGGGATCTTCATTTTTGCTTATTATTTTGCGAGCCCAGACCTTTGGGAAGCCCCAACACAACTGATTGAAAATACCACCGGTTATTTCTAATCCAATCGCCTCTGTCGAATGATTTGATCATGAGCGGAAGCAAATATTGAATTTCACATGCGTATTAGGCATAAATTCATTATGATTGCTCCCCTCATTTACTCCTCCTTTGCAAAATAGAGATCTTGCTGTGGCAAACGAACAAACAACATTGACTGAAGTGGCGAAAGATACGGGTGCGCTGATTCATCAAGCAAGCGCCAAGACCACTGAAACAGTATTGGCGCATACCGAAAAATATCATGATGCCTATACCACCATTGATAAAATCATGGACAGCTTTTGGGAGCGCATTCCCTATATCGGGATTGCGATTACTGTTTTCATTATCTTTTGGCTGCTCACCAAGTTGTTTAAACTCTTTATTCGTAAGACGTTAGAAAATCGCAGCTATACCCGCCAAAATTTAGTCCTAGTACTCAATCGTGTCGGTAGTACTTTTATTATCTTCTTTGGCTTCTTGATTGCGTTGGTGATTGCCATTCCGGGTTTTACCCCAAGTCAATTGATTGGTGCTTTGGGAATTGGTTCGGTTGCAATTGGTTTTGCCTTCAAAGATATCTTCCAGAACTTATTGTCAGGGATTTTGATTCTGATCAGCGAACCGTTCCGCATCGGCGATGATATTGTGGTAAATGGTTTAGAAGGCAATGTGGAGGATATTCAAATCCGTGCGACTTTCCTACGTTCGCCTGATGGCCGTCGTATCGTAATTCCCAATGCCACGGTGTACACCAGTGCCGTCACCGTCAATAATGCCTATCAACGTCGTCGCTGTGAATTTGTAGTCGGTATTGGCTATGAAGATGACATGCAAAAAGCCAAGAAGATTATTCTAGATATCCTGGATCGTAATCTGAATGTGCTGAGTCAACCAGGCTTCTCGGTCAATGTCACTGCGCTGGCAGATTTCTCAATTAATTTAACGGTACGCTGGTGGGTCAATACCACAGAAACCAGTACCTCAGCCTCTATCAGTGAAATCCAAGAATTGGTGGTGACTGCTTTTGATGAGAAAGGCATCTCAATTCCTTACCCAGTACAAGAAGTCAAAGTTTATCGGGGTGATCAATCTGAACAGGCGGATAATTCAGACAAACAAGCGCCCTAAAATATTCGACACCGCTGTTTCGGTTCTTAAAATTCGGTTGCCTAAGCTCATCGCTTGGCAGCCGTTTTTGATAAGCAGATCGATCTCATAAGGAATAAATCCCCCTTCTGGACCAATCACCACAATACAGCGATGTCGAATCGCATACGGCATTGGCTGCTCAGCATAGGGATGCGCCACATAAGCAGGCTGTTCCGCAACAATCAATGTCGGTAAAACATCTTCAACAAAAGGTTTAAAGCGTTTATACAGCTGGATTTCGGGTGCTAGGGTATCGCCCGCCTGCTCCAAGCCCAAAGTCACATAATCATTCAGTTGCTGTAAAAACGGTGTTTGCCAATAGCTCTTGTCCACGCGATAACTATGAATCAGGCTAATCCGTTCCACGCCCAAAGTCACCGCATCCATAATGATACGACGTAATACTTTAGGACGTGGCAAGGCCAGAATTAGATGCACGGGAAGCTTTGCAGGAACAACTTCTGTTTGAATTGGGCGAACGGTAATACCTTGTTCGCTGATACTGACCACTTCAGTTAAGTAGCGCTGGCCAGCTCGAATGCCCACTTTCAAGGTATCACCAACATTGAGCTGTAAGTGCTGGCGTAAATGCTGTAATTGCCTAGGTTGGTTAATCTGCCACATATCCACTGAGTGACATTGTTCAGTTTCAAGTAAAACGATATTCATGATGCAGCTATTTGTTGTAAGTAATGATCAAGGCACTGAATATGCTGTTGTAATGAACCTTTATTCGCCTGTAAAACCTGCTCAGCCTGTCTAACCAATTGCTGAGCCTGTGCAGTATCCTCAAGACAAGCCAATAGCTGTTGCCCGACTTGCTCAGCATTTTCTCCAATTAAAATCCCTTGTTGTGCCACAAACTCATCCACAATGGTTTGAAAATTGAAATAGCGCGGACCAATCACTGTGGGCACATTCAGGACCATCGGTTCCAGAATATTGTGTCCACCGCCAGGCTCATTCAATGAACCACCGACAAAACAGGCTTGACTCAAGACATACCACAGCCACATCTCACCCATACTATCGGCAAGGAAGACTTGGGTATCCGCTTGAATCGATTGTTGCAGACTCCGGCGTTGGGTTTTTAAATTTAAACTTTGGCAGACTTGGTACACCTCATCAAACCGTTCCGGATGACGAGGTACCACGATACAAAGTAAATTCGGATTTGAATTTAAATGCGGCTGTAATTGTTTCAGTAAACTTTGTTCTTCAGGTGCATGGGTACTGGCTAAGGTCATAATCTGACGATTCGCCAATTGCCACTCTTGTTTGAGTTGCTGTGCTTGTAGTACAAAATGCTCTGGTGCAGCAATATCAAATTTAATATTGCCTACCACCTGACTTTTGGCAGGGTCAAGACCTAAATTGACATAACGCTGTTGGGTTGCGACATCTTGTGCCAGTAGCCAAGTGAGTTGTTGTAGCATCGGTTGCGTTAAACGACGAACCTTGCCATAACCTTTGGCTGATTTTTCAGAAAGACGTGCGTTCAATAAAATACAGGGAATCTGTTGTTGTTGTGCTTCGGCAATTAAATTGGGCCAGATCTCTGTTTCAACCAATGCCAATAGTCGTGGTTGATACAGATTAAAAAATCGCTTTAATAATGCTTTTTGATCGACAGGCAAATAGACTGCCTGAAATAAATCGAGATAAGGGGCTTTTAAAAATAGGGATTTCGCCCGTGCTTGACCGGTCTTGGTGGTATTGGTCACTAAAACCGGATGACCTAATTTTAAATAATGTTCAATTAATGGCTGTGCAGCGTTGGTTTCACCGACTGATACCGCATGAAACCAAATCGTTGCTAAATTTTTAGGAGGCTGAAACGGCCCAAAACGCTCAATACATTCCTGTTGAAACAGCACGTCACTTTCTGCCCGTTGTTTGATTTTCCAGCGGTATAAGGGCTTGAGACAAGCCAATAGAACGTTATACCAAAACGGTGTTTGCTGTGCTGCTGTATTCTGCGCCATCCGAGACCATAATTTACAAGGTGATTGCTGCTCATTATGCGGAAATTAAAACAAAAACTCATGCAATTTTGGTAAATCACATGAGTCATTTTTTAAAGTTTTAAAGCAGATTAAGCTTCTAACTGTTCAAAGGCAGGATAATCAGTATAACCCTCAGCACCATCACCATATAAAGTTTGTGGTTGAAGTGGATTTAAAGGTAAATCATGTTGCAAACGTTCAAATAAATCTGGATTCGCAATATATTGTTTACCGAATGAGACGGCATCCGCTTGGCCTGTCGCCAAAATACGTTTCGCAGAATCCGCAGTTAAACCTTCATTGGCAATCCACACACCTTTAAATTTAGGACGGAGTGACGGCAATAAACTATCTGCAGCCTCATACTCACGCGTGAAAATAAAGCCCACATTACGCTGATCTAGTTGTTCAACCACATAGCCAAAAGTTACCAATGGATTTTCATCACCCATATCGTGCGAATCACCGCGTGGGGCAAGATGTACACCCACTCGACCAGCCCCCCATACCTCGATAAAGGTATCTACGACTTGGAGTAATAAACGCGCACGATTTTCAATTGAACCGCCGTATTCATCATCACGATGATTGGTACTACTTTGTAAGAATTGATCGATCAGATAGCCGTTCGCCGCATGCAATTCCACACCATCAAAACCAGCAGCTTTAGCCTGTTCAGCGGCATTTCTATATTGCGCAACGATTTCTTGAATTTCTTCATGCGACAAAGCACGCGGTGTCACAAAAGGACGCTTTGGACGAAGTAAACTCACTTCACCTGCAGGTTGAATCGCACTTGGTGCCACTGGTGTATCACCATCCAATAAGTCTGGATGTGAAATACGACCGACATGCCACAGCTGAACCACAATTTTTGAACCTTGTGCGTGTACGGCTTCAACAATTTTATGCCATGCCTGCGCTTGTTCTTGTGACCACAAACCTGGCGTATTGGCATATCCCGCTGCTTTTGGGCTAATCACTGTTGCTTCGGTAATAATAAGACCAGCATTGGCACGTTGTTGATAATATTCCACCATCAAATCGTTTGGAATACGCTGTGCTCCACTACGCGCTCTAGTTAAAGGAGCTAAAACCAAGCGGTTTTTAATCGTGAAATCACCTACTTGCAAAGTAGAATTTAGTTCAGCCATGATCGCCTCAACTTACACTTCTTCGATTTAAAGTGCTTGTTTTAAATGTTCGATATATTGCTGAATCAAAGCTTCATTACGCGTAAAATAAGACCACTGCCCATATTTCTCAACCTTAATCAAACCCGCCTGTTGCAATACAGACAAATGATTCGACATGGTCGATTGCGCAACTTTTCCTAAACGTTCGATGTGCCCTGCACATACTCCCCGTTCAAAACTACCACCACATTGCTCAACGGGTAGAAATTGCTCAGGCTCTTTTAGCCATTGCAAAATCTGTCGACGTAATGGATTGGCTAAGGCTTTGCTTATAACATCAATATCCATAGACTCACCACGTTTCTCAAGCGGCAATGCTTTGTTCAGCACCTGAAACCAGTATATCGAATTTTTTAAATATTAATATCCATTTTTTTCGATATTAATATCATATTTTTTCGATTGACCTGCCGATGCTGAACGAGATTGCCGTTTTAATTGGATTAAAACTTATAAACCTTGTTTCAAACTTGCTTCGATGAACTTATCTAAGTCACCATCTAACACTGCTTTGGTATTAGAATTTTCCACACCTGTACGCAAGTCTTTAATACGTGAATCATCTAGGACATACGAACGAATTTGACTTCCCCAACCGATATCTGACTTCGAGTCTTCTAAGGCTTGAGCAGCTTCATTACGTTTGCTCATCTCGAGTTCATAGAGCTTGGCACGTAATTGCTTCCACGCATGGTCGCGGTTGGCATGTTGTGAGCGTTGGTTCTGACAAGCCACCACAATCCCTGTCGGCGCGTGAGTTAAACGAACCGCAGAATCGGTTTTGTTAATGTGCTGACCACCCGCACCCGAAGCACGGTAAGTATCGGTACGAACATCGGATGGATTGATATCAATTTCGATATTGTCATCAATCTCAGGTGAGATAAATACCGCAGAGAATGAAGTATGACGGTTGTTGTTACTGTCAAATGGTGACTTACGGACTAAACGATGTACGCCACTTTCAGTACGTAACCAACCATAAGCAAATTCACCATCCACACGGATCGTTGCTGATTTAATTCCAGCAACATCACCGTCTGACACTTCCATCAATTCAGCTTTAAAGCCATGACGTTCGATCCAGCGCAAATACATACGCAATAACATCGATGCCCAATCCTGTGCTTCTGTACCACCTGAACCTGATTGAATTTCAAGGAAGCATGGATTTGGATCCATTGGATTGCTAAACATACGGCGGAATTCAAGATTGCCCAATGCTTCTTCAGCACTGTCTAATTCTGCTTGCACATCAGCCAATAAACTTTCATCATCTGCTTCAACCGCAAGGTCAAGCATGGCCTTGGCATCATCTAACTGTTCAGCAAGACGATCAAACACACCAATGGTATTTTCTAAACTGCCCTTTTCTTTGGCGATGGTTTGAGCACGGTTCTGATCATTCCAAATCGCAGGGTCTTCTAGTTCTCTTAAAACTTCTTCTAAACGCTCAACCTTTAGATCGTAGTCAAAGATACCCCCGTAGTGTTTGGCTACGATCAGATAAGTCTTTCAATTGAATTAAATACGGATTAATTTCCACGCGTCTGTTCTCACACTATTTTTTCACTTAATCCGCTATTTTAACATAACTGTTTTAGTCGACACAGCCATGTCATTTTGAATACATAGGTTTATTAAAATTGGCTTTATTTATAAATTCATTTGATCTTTAAAATATTTCTGAATCCTGATCTTACTCGTCCCATCGTGTAAAAATTAGACTAAACACACTAAAACACATAATTCCTCCTAAGTTTTAATAAATCAAAACATTGGTTTTTTATCAATAAATATCAACAACATAAAATGTCAAAATTACAAGTTAATTACATTTGTACAGTTTGATTACCTTATCAAGATTGACGATCACGAAAATTGCTCTAGACTCAAGTTGTAACAAAACATGTATCAGTGTTTAACACTTGGTTTAAATCTTAATGAGGAAACAACCATGAAAAAATTAGCAATTGCATCAGCACTTTTATCTGCAATCGCAGTAACAGGAACTGCTCATGCTTATCAAGCTGAGGTAGGTGGTTCTTATACCTATAAAGACCAAGATCGTTTTGGTGACAGTGATCGTTTCAGCGTAGACGGCAAATATTACTTTAACCCAGTACAGACACGTAATGCCCCACTTGCAGAAGCAGCGTTCCTTGACCGTGCGAGCAATGTAAAAGCACAATACGCTTATGAAAAAGATGATGCATTCAAAAACAATCAATATGGCGCAGGTATTGAATACTTTATTCCAAACAGTGATTTCTATTTAAGCGGTAATATTGGTCGTGAAGAAATCAAACCAAATTCTAAATATGCAACTGATGAAGACAAATTAAAAATCAATCATTACTCAGCTGAAGTGGGCTACTTACCAGCACCAGGTTTATTGGTTGCTGCGGGTGCAAAAACTGTTGACGTGAAAGATGGCGACCGTGAAACTAGCCCGACCCTTCGTGCCAAGTATGTGACTCAAGTTGGTCAAAACGACGTGAACTTAGAAGCATACACTGCTTTTGGTGACAACAAAGAAGTGAAATTAAAAGGTGATTACTTCATTGATAAAACTTTAAGCGTTGGTGTGGATTATCAAAAACTTGATTATGACAACACTTTCATCAATTCAAATGAATGGGGTATTTCTGCGAAGAAATTCTTCAATCAACAAGTGAGCTTGGAAGGTCGTGTAGGTTTCGGTAACGATAAATCATATATTGATAATGACTATACTTCATTCGGTCTTCGTGGTGCATATCGCTTCTAAGACTTGAACAGAAGTTTGTAACATCGGAAACGCCCTGAATCATTCGGGGCGTTTTTTATTGCCAATCTCGTTTTCTTATCATTTTCAATCCTCCTTACAGATCTTTTTTAGCTGAATCCTTTATTTAAAAATTGACGCTTGTCTATTTTTGAATACACTACTCCGTGTAACAAAATATGTATTATTTTTAATCGGGGGAATTTTCTAATGAAAAAATTAAGTCTTGTTGCAGCATTGTTAAGTGCTTGTTTTGCAATTAATGCCCATGCTTATCAAAGTGAAGTCGATGCTGCCTATGAACATATCGATATGGATGAAGGGAAAGGCAACAGCGCGGTAATCACGGGTAAATATTATTTTAACCCTGTGCAAACCCGTAATGCGCCTTTGGCAGAAGCTGCTTTCTTAGATAAGGCATCAAATATTGGTGGCGGTTATGCCTATAGCAAACTGAAAGATGACGAAGATTCTAGTGACTTACAATTCAATATTATTGGCCTTCAAGGTGAGTTTTATATCCCTAACTCACAATTCTATCTTTCTGGTGCCTTACATCGTACCAATGTCAAAGCAACAATGAATGGTTTGGGCTCTAATTCTGAAAATGGCGATGGCTATAGTCTAGAAGCAGGTTTCTTACCAATCAATGGATTACTTCTTGCAGTGGGTGTTGCAGATTTATCTGATAGCCTAAATCCAGTTCAGATTGCTCAATACGGCTTTACCAATACACTTTCAAACGCTGCAATTGTGTCTGGCGAAAATGACGATACCGCGGTTTCTTTACGCGCGAAATATGTTTCTCAAATTGGTGGTTACTATACCAATTTCGAAGCACTCAGCTATATTGGCGACGAAACGACGTATCGCCTAGGCGCTGATCTTTATCTTGATTCAACACTTAGTGTTGGTCTCTCATTTGCAGATTCTACCGCTGATGATTCAGACAGTGTTTTCAATATTCACGCTCAGAAATTCTTTACTCCTCGATTTGCTGTAGGCATTGGTTATACCACAACAGATGGTGTTGATTCTTATGGTCTTAACGGTACTGTCCGCTTCTAATCAATAGCGTAAACAATAAAAAAATCCGCTCATTAGAGCGGATTTTTTATTGTTTTAAATAAGCGATTTGCAGTTGCAGACTGGTGTTGCCATTAAACACATTCCGTTCCAAGGTATAGACTAAATCCACATAACCAAGCATGGGATTAAACGCAAACCGATCCATTGCATTAAATGCAATCGCATCAATGGCATGTGACCCGACCGCCAATTTGAGTTTTAAATGTTGCTCTTTGAGCCAACGATAATCAATGACTTTGAAGCGCCCTTCAAATTGAGGAAGTGGAAACTTTTGTCCCCAAGGTCCCAGTTGTTCAATCCAATCCAAGGTTCCTAAATGCAAATCGGACTCTAGCAATTCCCCATCGGTCCACAAGGTCGCCGTAAATAAATCATCATCCATTTCGGCAATCGCTCGAGTAAAAGCGATTTTGAATGCATCAAAATTTTCTTTTTTGAGGGTTAAACCTGCGGCAGCGGCATGCCCGCCAAAATGACTGACCAAGTGTGGATAATGTTCTGCAACTTGCTCAATGGTATCGCGAATATGAATCCCATCAATCGACCGTGCTGAACCTTTAATATGGATGCCATCTTCATCGGGCGCAAACACCAAACTTGGACGATGGAATTGCTCTTTTAAGCGCCCAGCCACAATACCAATCACGCCTTGGTGCCATTGTTCATCAAACATTACCAGTGCTGCAGGTAAATGCTCTTTTTCCAGCTGAATATGTTGCAACGCATTTAACGCTTGCTGCTTCATTTCAGTTTCAACCTGACGGCGTTCGATATTGAGCTGATTCAACTGTTGTGCTAAAGGATAGGCTGTTTGCATATCGGCAGCGAGCAGACACTCAATCCCAATACGCATACTTTCCATGCGGCCTGCCGCATTAATACGTGGACCCACGACAAAGCCTAAATCCTGTGCGCGAAGGCTAGCAGCATCACGACCGGCAATATCCAATAAGGCTAAAATACCTGCACGACATTGATGTTGCTGAATTCGCTTTAATCCAGCATCAATCAGGATACGATTGTTATAGTCCAGTGTCGCAACATCGGCGTAGGTTCCCAATGCCACTAGATCCAAATACTGCGTTACCTTGCTGGTCGTTTTACTTTGCTGAGTTCGTAAACTTGCCAGTCGAGCCAGCACATAGAAAGCCACGCCTACCCCAGCCAAAGCCTTACTTGAAAACGCACAACCCAGTTGGTTCGGATTAACCACAGCTTCAGCACTTGGTGTCGGCTTAGTGGTTAAGTGATGATCTGTAATGATCACCTGCATCCCTAATGCTTGAGCCGTGTCTACACCGGCATGGCTGGAAATCCCGTTATCGACTGTAATCAAAAGATCTGGCTGATAGCTTTGCTGAGCCAATTCAGCAATTGCCGGAGTGAGCCCATAACCATACTTAAAACGATCAGGCACCAGATACTCAACTCTGGCTCCCATGTCTTGTAGAACAAGAACCATTAGAGCGGTACTGGTCGCCCCATCGGCATCGTAGTCACCGACAATCACAATCTGTTTTTGCTGATCAATGGCTTGATCAATCAAGGCCACCGCCTGCTCCAACCCCTTAAGTTCTGGAGATAGCAAGTGCTTAAGTTTCAGCTCCAACTCTTGCTCAGACTGCACGCCACGTCTTGCCAAAATCTCGGCAATAAACGGAGGCACGCCCTGAAACTGTTCAGGGCGTGTCAGCAAAGGTCTTTTTTGAATTTGAATCTGGGTCATTTATGGCATCAAACGCTGGATAGTCCAAAGACCATTTTGCTTTTCATAACTTAAACGGTCATGTAAGCGATTTGGTCGCCCTTGCCAAAACTCATAATAATCTGCTTCCAGACGATATCCGCCCCAAAATTCAGGCTTATCCAGTTCAGCTTGAGCTTGGCTTTGCAGCGCCTGAAAGCGTTGTTGCAATAACTCACGGCTTTCAATCACCCCACTCTGCGGGGTACTGATATGCGCTGCGATCTGGCTGTCACGTGGACGTTTATGGTAGTAATCCGTTGATTCCTGTTCAGAAATCTTGATGACCTTGCCACCAATACGGATCTGACGCTCTAGACTCGGCCAGTAAAACAGCAATTCGGCATAGGGATTTTCTGCTAAATCCAATCCTTTTTGGCTGTCATAATTGGTATAAAAATCATACCCCGCTACGGTAGCACCGCGTAACAATACGGTACGCACATGCGGGCGACCTTGAGTATTTGCAGTCGCTAATGACATGGCATAAGGCTCATGCAAATGTGCTGCAAGGGCATGATTGAACCAGTTCAGGAATTGCGCATGTGGCTCAGCACTGATCTGGGCTTCATGTAATTCACCCTGCTCATAGCTCAAACGCAACTCACTGAGGTCTTTAATCACATCACTCATGCTAGCTCTCCCTTAAGCAGCTTGGGCTTGAGCGCGTACTGCATCTGCTAAATGATTCGCCAAAGCCTCAACTTCTTGCTGCTGATCACCTTCCACCATGACACGAATCACAGGTTCTGTACCTGATTTACGGATCAACAAACGACCTCGACCTTTGAGTTGCTGCTCGGCTTTTTCAAATTCTGCAACCAAGGCAGGAATCGAATAAGGGTCGATCATATGTTGTAAGCGAACATTAACCAACACCTGTGGGAATAACACAAAGCCATCCACCAACTCATGTAAGGCTTTACCTTGTTCAACCATCACCGTGAGCACTTGTAACGCTGCAATAATCGCATCCCCTGTGGTGCTCTTATCCAAAGTTAGGATATGGCCTGACGGTTCACCACCTGTGACCCAATTCTTTTCTTCTAGGGCTTGTAATACATAACGGTCACCGACTTTGGCACGAACAAAGCCAACCTCCGCTTGTTGCAAAGCCAACTCCAACGCCATATTACTCATGACCGTGCCTACAACACCTTGGGGCTTATTCTTCGCCTGTGTTGCCAGGATATACAGAATATGGTCACCATCAATCAATTGACCATTTTTATCCACCATCACCACGCGATCGGCATCACCATCGAAAGCAATCCCCACATCGGCTTGATGTTCCAACACGGCTTTCTGCAACTGTTCTGGATGGGTTGAACCACAGTTTTCATTGATGTTCAAACCATCAGGCTCATTAAATAATGGAATGACTTTGGCGCCGAGCTCACGGAACACCGATGGACCTACACTATAGGCCGCACCATTGGCACAATCCACCACGATTTTTAAATTATGTAAGTCGAAATGATACGGGAAAGTCGATTTACAAAATTCGATGTAGCGACCATTGGCATCTTTAACACGGACACTCTTACCTAAATTTGCGGTGTCCTCAATCAACAACTCTTTTTCCAGTTCCTGATTGATTTGGTCTTGTAGAGCATCTGGTAATTTTTTACCTTCGCTAGAAAAGAATTTAATGCCATTATCAAAATAAGGGTTATGCGATGCAGAAATTACAATCCCGGCATGTGCATGCAGTGCACGGGTAAGGTGCGCAATCGCTGGGGTGGGTAATGGCCCCAATAAATGTACATATACGCCTGCGGCATTCAGGCCTGCTTGTAAAGCAGCTTCTAAAATATAACCCGATAAGCGCGTGTCTTTCCCCAGCACCACAATTGGTTTATTTTTAGGACTATTTCTTTTTAATACTTTTCCTGCGGCAAAGCCTAATTTTAATGCAAATTCTGGCGTAATTGGCAGTTGTCCAAATTTCCCACGAATTCCATCAGTACCAAAATAACTCATCTTCTACTCACTTTCTTATCTTGATATGGTCTGTAACCACATCTTTCTTCATCTTGTTCACTTTACACCAAAACAAAAAAAACCGTCAGTGGCCTGACGGTTTTTCAATCAGCAAAATTACCAAAAATCAACCAACTCGATAGTTTGGTGCTTCCTTGGTAATCGTCACGTCATGAACGTGCGATTCAGACATGCCTGCTGACGTAATTTTAACGAATTTTGCATTTTGACGAAGATCTTCAATCACAGATGAACCGGTATAACCCATCGATGAACGTAGACCACCCATCATTTGATGGACGATGTTACCCATTGGCCCTTTATATGGAACTCGACCTTCAATGCCTTCAGGTACTAACTTTTCAGCACCTGCTTTAGCATCTTGGAAATAACGGTCAGCAGAACCAGATACACCCGCCATTGCACCCAATGAACCCATGCCACGATAGGCTTTGTAGTAACGGCCTTGGAAGAATTCAACTTCACCTGGCGCTTCTTCAGTTCCAGCGAGGAGTGATCCCACCATAATCGTGCTTGCACCTGCGCCAATCGCTTTCGCCATATCGCCAGAGAAACGAATACCGCCATCTGCAATTAAAGGAATTTGATCTTTCAATGCATTCGCAACGCTATCAATTGCAGAAATCTGTGGCATACCAATACCCGCCACAATACGTGTGGTACAAATCGAACCAGGGCCGATACCGACTTTTACGGCATCTGCGCCTGCATCAAGCAATGCCAACGCTGCATCACCAGTCGCAATGTTGCCGCCAATCACTTGCACTTGTGGGTAATTAGCTTTAACCCAACGTACACGTTCGATTACGCCAGCGGAATGACCATGTGCGGTATCCACCACAATTGCATCAACACCAGCATCAACCAAAGCTTCAACACGGCTTGGTGTTTCAGCACCTGTACCGACCGCAGCACCTACACGTAAACGACCCAAATCATCTTTACAACTATTTGGATAGCTCTCGGCTTTACGGAAATCAGTCACCGTAATTAAGCCTTTCAGCTCATTCTGCTCACCCACCACCAAAACTTTTTCAATGCGGTGTTTTTGCAATAATGCTTGGATATTTTCTTTCGACTCGCCTTCACGTACAGTCACAAGGCGATCTTGACCTGTCATGATATTGCTAACAGGCTGCTCAAGATTGGTTTCAAAGCGGGTATCACGACCCGTCACGATTCCAACCACTTTGCCGTCTTTCACAACAGGTACGCCACTAATATTATTGGCCTGAGTGATTGCAATCAATTCACGAACTGTTGTTTCAGGGGTGACCGTAATTGGATCTTTCACCATACCTGCTTCAAATTTTTTCACACGACGGACTTCAGCGGCTTGCGCTGCGATATCCATGTTTTTGTGCAAAATACCAATACCGCCGTTTTGCGCCATCGCAATCGCCATACGTGACTCAGTCACCGTATCCATTGCAGCAGAAACGAGAGGGATATTAAGTTGAATTCCGCGAGTTAAACGTGTCTTTAGGGAGACATCTTTTGGGAGAACAGTTGAGTAGGCAGGAAGTAATAAGACATCATCGAAGGTTAACGCTTCTTGAACGATGGTCAGCATAACAATCTCACTGGTAATTTCCGTGAGCTATTATAAACAAATTTCGATGTGATTTTCATTTTCTATGATGAAAATAATTTGAATCTGTGCTGAGCACAGAATTTGCTCAGCCATTTATTGACACAGATGACATCAAGCTGGTCAGCATACCTGATCATAATGATCATGTTTTTCAAATAGCTGTGTCCAATACCTAACCACGAGATTAAAGAATCTAGGATCGTGTCTTGCTGCAAGCGAAGACTACACCTTGCTTCAACTTAAATGACTTTATATATAAATAGAGCAACCCAACTGTTGCCCTATCCCATCTAGAAGCCATGATGTTTACTTAGTCGCTACCGAAAGAGAAAAAGGAAAAGACTTAGCTCATTTCAGCGGGCAGACTAAAGACATATTCATTCATCAAGTCTACGCCACACTCTAAAGTTTCAATCCAGTCCAAAAACTGAGTGATCATGGTCTTGCCGACAAAGGCCGTGCCGTGTTGCGGCACAATCATCTCTAAATCCATTTGCCGTACCATATTCACCCACAAACGAATGACTTTATTGGAACACATATAACGCTGGTGAAAACCCTTCATTTTTTTGATGTGTGCGTCAAAATCAGTAATCGGCAGACTGGCATCGTCTACAATGGAAGCGCCCATATCCCCAGAAAATAGAATTTTTGCGGTTGGATCATAAAACTGGAAATTCCCCACCGAATGTAGGAAATGTGCAGGCACTGCAACAATAAAAGATTCACCCAAAGGAATAATTTGCCCTGTATCGGGCAGTTCAATCAGACGTTCTTCCCAATTGCCTTTCATTCGATCACTCATAAAAGCTGAATTCAAATGTGGTAAAAAGCGCGCCCAAAGCTTAGAGGCCACGACTTTGGCATCGGTATACACTAACCAGCGCGGCATTGAGGTAATAATGTCAGGGTCTTGATGTGAAGCCATCACATAGTCGAGATTTTTCAATTTGGTATAGCGATTGAGTTCCATGGTTAAAGGCACATAGGTCAAATCACCACCTGGATCTAAGACAGCGGCACGGTCATGATCAATAATTAAAAATTGATTGGCCTGAATGCCTTCCCCTTTAACCAAACTGGTAAAACTAATGCATTTATGTGTACCATTATCAAACAATATTTGCGATGTTGTCCGCTCAAAACTCATAACCACCCCAGAAAAATTCTTTAAATATGAAATATTTTTAATTCCATAATAAAATAATGGGATTTAGCTCATGTTTCAATCAGATATTGGACTTTTATCATAATTTATAAGAAAAAGCCCATCACATTTGGATGGGCCATCACTGATTTAAAATTCAAACCACTTAGAAAAAGTAATGCTGTACTAAAGTAGAGACACCGACAATCAAGAAAATTGCAGCACCAATTTTATGGATCAATGAAATCGGCAATTTATCTGCCAGCTTATTACCAATAAATACCGCAGGGGCATTGGCAAGCATCATCCCAAATGTGGTGCCCAGCATCACCCAGAACACACTATCAAAACGTGCCGCTAAAGCCACAGTTGCAATCTGGGTTTTATCACCAATTTCAGCCAAGAAGAACAAAATGAAGGTGGCACCAAACACCCCGAATTTCTGCCATTTATTGATATTTTCAGTTTCATCACCCAGTTCATCTGGAATCAGCATCCAGATCGCCATTCCGATAAAACCAAGTGCCAAAATCCATAATAGAATTTCAGGGCTGAGTACGGTGGTAATCCATTGTCCCAAGACAGCAGAAATACCATGGTTGATCGTGGTGGCTAATAGAATGGCAATTAAAATCGGAATTGGTTTACGGAAACGTGCTGCAAGCAAGAGTGCGAGCAATTGTGTTTTATCACCCATTTCAGCAAGGGCAACAATTGAGGTGGAGATGAGGAATTCATACATAATTGAATGCTCTGGCTAGCAAAATATACCGATGACCTACCGCTCCTGCTAGCCAAAATCAAATAGATTGATGCAGAGTGGTAAATCAAAGGTCTTGCCAACAAAAGCACAGCTGAGAAGCTGTTCTTGGTTCTTTGCTATGATGACCATGTTCAGTTGAACAATTATGTTGATCATCACCTCTTTACTTTGCGTAAAGAGCGGCTACTCCCCAATGAAGTGAAGCTATTTTAGCAAACAATAAAATGGTTTTGAATGGTTAAACCCAAAATTTTTGGTAACTCCAAATGAGCACACGTAATAAACCGAGAAAAAAAGCCAAATAGGCACTGAGCCCCAAAAAGCCAAAACTACCCCAACCGCTTGGCCCGCCTACATTTTGGGCTTGATATTCCATTGCCATCACGACAGTCGCAAGCAACACTTCAAACCCCATCACCACATACATCACCCAATCCCAGGGGAAATGTAAAAAGCTGACCCATAGTCCCATCGCCACAAAAACAATGAGTAATAAAGGCAGCATCACCCGATAAATCACCAACATCCCTGCTCCTTCAAGCAATGAAAATTTATTCTCAGTTCAACATAACATAAATAAAGCCGTATTTTTTTCCAGCCTAAAACAGAAAACCCCGCCAAAGCGAGGTTTTCAGAATTCAAAAAGCGATTAGAGCAATAAGCTACGAATATCTTTCAACAATTTAGTCAGCTTATTGGTAAAACGTGCCGCATCAGCACCATTAATCACACGGTGGTCATACGATAATGACAATGGCAGCATTAAGCGTGGATCAAAGTCTTTACCATTCCATACCGGTTGCATGGTCGCCGGTGAGATACCCAAAATCGCGACTTGTGGCCAATTGACCAACGGCGTAAATGCGGTACCACCAATACTACCCAAGCTGGTAATGGTAAAGTTAGCACCTTGTAGATCTTTCGGTGACAATTTACGATCACGGGCTTTTTGGCTGAGTTCAGCCAATTCCGTCGCGATTTGCTTAATTGATTTTTGATCAGGATTACGCAGTACAGGAACCGTCAAGCCATCTGGTGTTGCAACCGCAATCCCCATATGGATTTCGTTACGCAGCAATACTGACTTTTGATCATCGGCCAAATGCCCCGCAAAATATGGTTCTTCTTTTAACAAGTGCGCAACTGCCTTCGCAATAAAGGCCAAGATGGTTAGGCTCAAACCTTGCTTTTTAAAGCCATCTTTCAGTTCGCCACGCCATGCTTCAAGCTCGGTAATATCCGCCAAGTCAAACTGTGTCACTTGCGGAATAAAGTTATTCAATGACAATTGCGGTACAGACACTTGCTGTAAACGCGTCATTGTTTTCACTTCACCACCACCAAATGCACTAAAGTCTGGCAACTTCGGCAAGCCTGAAGCCACTGGAGCGGCTTGCGTTGCAGCAGCGGGTTGTGGTGCGGTCAGACGTGTTTTCACATAGGCAAAGACATCGTCCTTCATCACACGGCCATGTTCACCAGATGCTTTAACCTGTCCAAGAACTACACCTAACTCGCGAGCCAGTTTACGTACCGCCGGTCCAGCATAAACTTTGGCATTGTCAGCTTCTTGCGCTTTGGTCAGCTTCTCAGCTTGCGCTGGCGCACTCGGTGCTGCTGTCGCTGCCGCCTGTGGTTTTGCTGCTACAGCTTGAGTCGCAGGTGCAGCGGCTGCTTGAGCTTTTGGCGCTGCTGCTGATGCAGCGGCCGAGCCACTCACTTCAATCGTTGCCAAAGCCACGCCTTGACGCACTTCTTGATTCGCAGAAACATGAATTGCTTTTACAATGCCTGCTACTGAACTTGGCACTTCAACCGAGGCTTTGTCCGACTCAACCACGCATAAGCTTTGTTGAGCTTCAACGCGATCACCCACATTGACCAGAATTTCTGAAACCAGTGCTTTTTCTACACCCAGATCAGGCACTTCTATTTCAACATTACCTGTTGAGGTATTGCTTGCAGCTGGTGCTTCTGTAATTGCGGCTGGGGCTGCTTGAGGCTCAGATGACGTTGCAGCGCTCGCAGTCTTGACCTGAATTAAGACCACGCCTTCTTTGATGCTATCACCTTCTTTAATCTGGATCGCTTCCACAATCCCCGCAACCGAACTTGGTACTTCTACTGTCGCCTTGTCCGATTCAACCACCACAATACTTTGTTCAGGTTCAATCTGATCACCAACTTTCACTAGTACTTCTGCAACCAAAGCTTTTTCAACACCAATATCTGGAACTTTGACATCCACAACCTGACTAGCTGTCGCTGTTGGAGCGGCAGCGGGTTGTGCTTTTGTTTCAGCTTCGACAGGTTTTGCTTCTGCTTTTGGCGCTTCATTCGCAGGCGCTTCAGCAGCAGTCTCAGACTCAAGTTCGATCAAGGCCACACCTTCAGTGACCTCATCACCCTGTTGAACCAGAATACTTTTCACGATACCCGCTGCCGTGCTTGGCACTTCAACCGTGGCTTTATCTGATTCTAAAACCAAGAGGCTATCATCAACCGCAACATGGTCGCCCACTTTGACCAAGATTTCTGCAACGACGGCTTTATCTACGCCAATATCAGGTGCTTGGATTTGCATGATTATTTCCCCTCACCTGTTTGATGTTCATTGTATTCAGCAACGGCCTGAACTTCTGGATGCGCTTGTGGCGCCCATGCTACTGGACGGTCCGTATCTAACTCAAAGTTAGAAATCGCATCTTTCACTAAACGTGCATCCACTTCACCTTCGTCCGCTAGTTTTTTCAACGTCGCAACCACGATATGCGCCGCATCAACACCAAAGAAACTACGTAAGTTTGCACGGGTATCAGAACGACCATAACCATCTGTACCTAATGCAACAAATGGACGGCCATCTGGAAGATAGGCACGGATTTGTTCGCTGTACGCACGCATATGGTCTGTCGCAGAAACGACAATACCTTCTGTACCACGTAACTGTTGTGATACCCAAGATTCTTTCACGTCTTCAGTCAGTGGGTGTAAACGGTTGTATTCTTCACATACCATACCGTCACGCGACAACTCATTGAAGCTGGTGACACTCCACACATTAGAGTGGATCTGGTATTCATCACGCAAAATTTTCGCAGCTTTAATCACTTCACGAAGAATGACACCTGAACCCAATAATTGCACAGTGGCTTTTTCATCTTTTTCGAACAAGTACATACCACGTTTAATGCCTTCCTCAGCGCCTTCTGGCATTGCAGGATGCTCGTAGTTTTCATTCATTACGGTTAAGTAATAGAACACTCGCTCTTGGTTCACATACATACGTTGTAAACCGTCGTGGACGATCACCGCCAATTCATAACCAAAACATGGATCATAAGATACACAGTTTGGAATGGTGTTCGCCAAGATATGTGAATGACCATCTTGGTGCTGTAAACCTTCACCGTTCAATGTGGTACGGCCAGCAGTCGCACCAAGTAAGAAGCCTTGTGCCTGCGCATCACCAGCAGCCCACGCAATGTCACCAATACGTTGGAAACCAAACATTGAGTAGTACATGTACATTGGAATCATTGGCAAGTTATTAGTTGAATAACTGGTTGCCAATGCAGCCCATGCACTCATCGCACCCGCTTCGTTAATCCCTTCTTGCAACATGTGGCCGTCACTTGCTTCACGGTAATGCATTAACTGTTCTTGGTCTTCTGGGGTATATTTTTGACCGTGTGCAGCATAAATACCAAGCTGACGGAACATCCCTTCTAAACCAAAAGTACGCGCTTCATCTGGAACGATTGGCACGACGCGGTCTTTAATTGCTTTTTCTTTCAGTAAAGCCGCAATTAAACGAACCATCAGCATCGTGGTCGATTGTTCTTTACCACCTGAACCATTTAATACCGCATCAAATACAGAGAGTTCAGGAATCGCTAGAGTTTCACTCTCACGACGGCGTGCAGGTAGGTAACCGCCTAATGCTTCACGACGCGCCTTCATATACTTCATTTCTGGAGAGTTTTCACTTGGGCGATAGAATGGAAGCTCTTCTAACTTGTCATCTGTAAATGGCAGATTAAAACGATCACGTACATATTTCAAAGAATCGATCTGCATTTTTTTGATTTGGTGGGTTTTGTTCACCGCTTCAATTTCTTCAGACAAACCGTAACCTTTAACCGTTTTCGCAAGAATAACGGTAGGCTGACCTTTGGCTTTCATTGCTTCTGCATAGGCAGCAAACACTTTGTACGGGTCATGACCACCACGGTTAAGATTATCGATGTCTTCATCGCTTAAATCTTTGACCAATTCTGCAGCTTCTGGATACTTGCCAAAGAATTTCTCACGGGTATATGCACCACCTTTCACTTGATAGCGCTGGTACTCACCATCAACTGTTTCTTCCATCACCGCTTTTAAAGCACCAGAACTGTCCTGCGCAAGTAATGGATCCCAATGACGGCCCCACACTACTTTAATGACACGCCAGCCCGCACCACGGAATAAAGATTCTAATTCTTGAATAATTTTACCGTTACCACGTACAGGACCATCGAGGCGCTGTAAGTTACAGTTCACCACCCAAATCAGATTATCAAGCTTTTCACGACCTGCCAGTGAAATTGCACCCGTACTTTCTGGCTCATCCATTTCACCATCGCCAAGATAGGCCCAGACTTTACGGTCTTCTTCTTTAATCAAACCACGATTCATCAAATATTTTTGAATGTGTGCTTGATAAATCGACATGATCGGCCCCAGACCCATTGATACGGTCGGGAACTGCCAATAGTCAGGCATCAAATACGGATGTGGATAGCTTGGTAAACCATTACCGCCCACTTCGCGGCGGAAATTACTTAACTGTTCTTCATTTAAACGTCCTTCGAGGAAAGAACGTGCATAGATACCAGGTGCACAGTGGCCTTGGTAATAAATCATGTCGCCGCCGAAATTATTTGAGGCAGCACGGAAGAAATGGTTAAAGCCCACATCATACAAAGTTGCAGATGATGCGAAACTTGCAAGGTGACCACCCAAATCGTCGCCCGTTTTATTGGCACGCAACACCATTGCCAATGCATTCCAGCGAATCAAGGCACGAATTCGACGTTCCATATCCTGATCACCAGGCATGGCTGGTTGTTCTTCAACTGAAATGGTATTGAGGTAAGGCGTATTTAGGCGTTGGATTGGAACATGTTTTGCAATAGCCCGTTGATAAAGTTTTTCTAGTAAGAAAGCAGCACGCTCTGTGCCCATATGTTGTAATACTGAATCAAATGCTTCTTGCCATTCCTGGGTTTCTTGCGCGTCAGAGTCGCCATAAAACGCCATACAATTCACCTTTTCCCTTAAGTTATTTGTCAACCCTATTTTTATCATGTTTTGCGGTGATAGAGGTATTGCCCTAAATGAATGCAAAATGCCTTATTATTTTCTGACAAAATAGTCATTGACCGAAATGAAACAAAAAACATAAAAAATCGCCAATAAAGGCGATTTTTTCGGATATTTATATACAACTGTTAACAAATTACATTAAGGCAACATTGCTAAATAAGTTGATGGATTTTTCCGTTGACCATCTTTCACAACTTCAAAATGTAAATGTGGTCCGGTACAACGACCTGTACAACCCACATTGGCAATATGCTCGCCTGCACCAACACGGTCACCCGCATTGACCATTAAACGCGATGCATGTGCATAACGAGTGATGTAACCGTTGCCATGATCAATTTCAACATACTGACCATAACCTGTACCCCAACCTGATTTGGTCACGACACCCGGGCCAGTCGCATAGATTGGCGTACCTGATGGTGCAGCAAGATCAACACCTGAATGGTGACGGGTTGAACCTAATAGGGTGCGGTTACCCCAAGAAGAGCTGACACGGCCTTCTTGCAATGGATGACTCACCAACCAAGAATAACCTGTATTTGCAGAGAACGAAGAAGCTGTATTGTCTTGAGATGAAATCGCTGAACGACCATATTTCTTCTCGATCGTTGCATTGTTCAATTCAATGGTTTTTTCACGTAATTTAACTGACACATTCGATACGGCTGGCAGATCCATATCAGCAGAATGAGTATAAGAACCTTGAGCTAAGGTTTTTGATAATTGCTCTAAACGGTCATCACCTGTGGCTTGACCAATGTTCTGATAATCTGCGAAAGCAACCGAAGCAGCTGAAGCAGCCAATGAAAATGCGAGTAAAATACGACGCGTATGATGCATAAAAACCTCTTGAAACCGTCCTTCAAACGTTCCTTTATCATCTGTTCCTTGATAACAGTTGAAGCAAACGCTTAAGATGGACACATCACCTCCGAGGAAGTTCTATGTCTGAGCCTAACAACGTTTTCCAACAGAAAGGACAACACATAAAAACTGGAAACTTAACGTTTCTGACGACGCAAGTCACACAATGGAAACAACTTACGAAAATTATTCAACCCTTACTGCCCCAACCAGAGCAATGGCAGGTTGTTTGTTATCAACATGGCGTTTTGATCATAACGGGTGAAAATCAAGCAATGATTAGTCAACTCAGCTATTTACAAAGCCACTATGTTGCGCAGTTAGCTCAGCTCGAAGGACTCAAGGAATTACGAAAAATTCAAGTTCGGTTAAGAAACAAAACAGTTGTTTCTCGTGAACCCTCTCCCCCAACAAAAACACTAACATCAGAGACCCAAGAGCAATTGCGCAGCGCCGCTGAATATGTGAGCGACCCTAAGCTTAGCCAAGCTTTACTACGTTTGGCAAGCAATAAAAAGTAAACTGCATAGATTAAGTATTGGAATACACACTAGTTTTGTGTGATGAAAATCTCAGATTCAATTGTTATAATATAACATAGGCAATAAAAGACAATGACTTATGTCACACTCACATAAGGAATTGGACAATCACTCTCGTTATTAAATGTTACAATTTCATAACTGCTTGGATCGTTTTGAACATTGCGTAATAGCTGGTTGTTCAACGCATGCCCCGATTTATACCCATCAAACTTGGCAATAATTTGATGTCCAAGCAAATATAAGTCACCGACAGCATCCAAAATTTTATGGCGTACAAACTCATCGGCAAAGCGCAAACCTTCCTCATTAACCACACCGGTATCATCCACACCAATCGCATTTTCAAGACTTGCACCCAAAGCCAAATTATTGGCTTTTAAATAGTCTAAATCTTTCATAAAGCCGAATGTTCGTGCTTCACTCACTTCATAAACAAAGGTTTCTGTCGAAAAATCGATAGTCGCTGACTGGTATTCTTTGGCAAAGGCAGGATGGTCAAAGTCGATGGTAAAGTTCAGCTGGAAGCCTGAATGCGGTGAGAAAATGGCTTTTTTGTCGTCGATTAAAGCCTCTACTGGCTTTAAAATACGAATGAACTTCTTTGGCGCATCTTGCTCCGCCAGTTCACCTTGCATCAGCAAATAGATAAAAGGCCCTGCACTCCCATCCATGATTGGCACTTCGGATGCAGACACTTCAACAATCAGGTTATCAATTCCCAAGCCAGCAATCGCACTCATCACATGTTCAATGGTACCGACTTTAATGTCGTCACGCACCAGATTCGAACACATAAAGGCTTCTTGGATTAACAGCGCATTGGCGGTAATATCCACCGGAGGATTTAAGTCGATACGGCGAAAGACAATACCCCCATCAATATGATGCGGAACAAAATTAATCAGCACCTTTTGACCACTGTGCAGACCAATACCGCTCGCTTTCACCACACGCTTGAGAGTACGTTGTTTCAACATGCCATACCAACTTCATTTGCAAAAACCGATATAACTTAGCATATTTTGCCATTTTAAAAAAATAAAAAAGGGGGCAATTACTTGCCCCCTTTCGCTAAATATATGATTTTATTATTTACGCTGTTGATTTTTCAGATAGTCTTGAATGCTCATTGGCGATGATCTTGGCGTAGAACTTGCCGCAGCGCTCACTGGCGCCTCGGTATTTGTACGTTTGCTGATCGCAGGAACATCATCCTCATCCACCGACTGCTGTGCAGATTGAGAAACTGGTGCATGTGAAGTCACCGCACGACGCTTTTGATCAACTTCACTCGCATTACGGGTTAAACCTGTTGCGATGACAGTGACACGCAATTCGTCGCGTGCATCCGGATCAAATACCGTACCGTAGAAGATTTCACCTTCATCCAAGTCAACAATCTGGTTGACCACATCGGTAATGATTTCAGTTTCACGTAGGGTAATATCATCACCACCCGTGATATTAATCAACACACCTTTCGCATTGATAATATTTACATTATCAAGCAATGGGCTACGAATCGCCTGTTCAGCTGCTTGACGCGCACGGTCTTCACCACGGCCTAAACCAGCACCCATCATGGCATAACCACGTGTACTCATGGCTGTTTTCAAGTCAGCAAAGTCAAGGTTAATATGACCACGATTCACCACAAGATCAAAGATACTGCGTACCGCATTCAGCAATACATCATCTGCCTTTTTATAGGCATCTTTCATTGAAATATCGCCATATACGCTCAATAAGCGCTGGTTGGGAATGATGATCAATGAATCAACATGTGCTTCTAAAGCATCAATGCCTTTTTCAGCAGACTTTTGACGACGACGACCTTCAAAGTTGAATGGCGTAGTCACCACACCGACGGTCAAGATGCCCATTTCTTTGGCAACTTCGGCAACCACTGGCGCAGCACCAGTACCTGTACCACCGCCCATACCGGCAGTGACAAACACCATATCCGTGCCTTCAAGATGCTGACGAATCACTTCACGGCTTTCTTCTGCCGCAATTTGACCCACCTCAGGATTCGCACCTGCACCCAAACCACGTGTACTTTGTTCACCCAATTGAATTTTGAACGGGGCATTCATGCTATCCAGGGCTTGTTTGTCAGTATTTGCACAAACGAACTTTACACCTTGAATGTCAGATTGCGCCATATGCTGCACGGCATTACCACCGCCACCACCAACGCCAAATACTGTGAAACGGGCTTGACCGTTGCCATTGTCTAGTTCATCTTCTATAAATTCAAATGAGGCCATGACCTTTAGATTTCCTAATATTAATGGCAGTTACTTCAGCCCGTTACTGCCCTGATTTTTAAACAACTGATGTTTAGGATGCTGTTCAATAATCGCTAGCTTGTCAAGTACAGTGGCAGATTTAGAACAACTTCCTAACAAATTTTCCCAAAAATAACTACAACTTAAAAGATGGCCTTTAATTTGCTATTTAATGCATTCCAACCATTGGCAACGCGATCAACAAAACTACGATCACTTGCCTCTTCTGGTTCTTCCACCGTATCTTGCAAATCACTCTGGCTAAACATCAACAAACCCGCTGCGGTTGCGTACATAGAACGACGCAAGGCTGGTAAATGCTGATCATCCGCATAGACTTGTAACGGCGGATTACCCAAGTGTGCCGAGACACCCAACATACGACGTGCCAGATTCACCATGCCTTCAATTTGACAGGCATCCCCAGTGAGTACTACGCCATGATAGAGACCATGAATTGCACCGCTATGCTCTAATTCTTCACGAATCAGGCTAAAGATTTCTTCATAACGTGCAATGATGATTTCTGCAAGTTCAATACGACTGATGGTTTGTGTGCCATCAATGCCTTGCACTTGAATCATATGATCAGGCTTAACTACGCTCATATCCACACAGCCATGCAAAATCTTGATGCGTTCCGCTTCTTCCGTGGTGGTCTGCAAAACAGCGGCAATATCACGGGTAACATTCTCACCACCACGTGGCAAGGTCCGTGCAAGCGCCAAACGACCATCCAGATACACGGCAATATTGGTAATACCCGCACCAATATCCACCAAGCAAACACCATATTCTTTTTCGTCTTTCAGCAGACTGGCTTCAGCGGTTGCCAAGCAAGACACCACCATTTTCTCCACCCCGATATTGGCGCCTTTCATGGCCCGATCAAGGTTTTGCATGGTGCTGATTGGCATCATCATCAACTGATAATGCCCCGTCATACTATGCGCCGACATATTGACTGGGTTTTGTACCCATTCAGCCGAATCACCCAGCTCAAAGCCCAATGGCACCGCACTGGCCAGATAATAATCTGGCGATACATGACTGGCTTTGGCCAACTCTAAGGCGCGTACCACTTCATTTGTCGTAATAATATGATCGTGGTTGGCGACTGGCGTACGGCCTGAGGCATAAAAACTTTGTAATTCAGTACTTGGAATCGACACCCATGCACTATGAATACGGCATTCAGCCATATCCTCTGCTTCGGATACCGCATTTTTAATCGCCGCAATCACCTTGTCTAGGCTAACAATCTTGCCTTTAACCATACCTCGGTTGCGAGCAGTTGCCATGCCAATGACCTGGATCTTATCCGGCGCATGGATCTTACCAATCAAAACTGTGACTTTATGAGTCCCAATATCAATCGCAACAACTGAGGGAACAGCTTCACTCATTACTTCAATACCATATCTTTAGTGTTGTTTAGGACCACTGCCCTTTATTTTAAGCCACGTATTATGGCTTTGCCTGAATTGCCCCTGCAAGGCTTGTGTCATCAATCGTTACAACTAACTGACCGTTGACAATCTTTGGCGGAGCTGCGTTCTTCCACTGAATAGCTAGGCCATTCCGATAACGCAGATCAATTGCCGTGATTTTTGACCATACAGGTTTTAAGTCCGTTTGTGCCAAATGGCTTAAACGCTGAAGCTTATTCATGGTCTGATCCTGATCTACAATAATCCGCAGGCCTGAATCAAACTGCATGAACCACGTCATACGCTCGGTTAAATACAATTCTTTTAATCTTAAATTCGCTGGATGAAACAGTTGATTAATTTCATTATAGCGACGCATCATCATTTTGGATTGGCTGGCTGGCCCATGCAGTAGCGGCAAGTTTGGATGTGCTGTTGGCACCGCCTCGCTAAATACATCACCATTGTCACTAAGCAAACGCCCTGTTCCCCAACGTGCAATCGCATGACGCGGCATCACCCGCACCCGAATTGCATTTGGCCAAGCCCGTGACACCACCACACGATCAACCCATGACACTTTTAATGCTTGATCTCGAATCTGCTCTAAATCTGAAGTGAAGTAGTTATCTTTAATAATTGGATTAAGATATTGAACTAACTGTTGATTCTCAACATCAGAATGGGTTCCCACCACCTGCAACTCCGCGACTCGAGCATCAGTCATGACTTTATACAAAGCAAACAGACCTAGTGCTAACACCGCAAATGCAATCACCAGCAAAATCCAACCGCCCGCATTCACCATCTTTTGTCGAGGTGAAGGTGGTTTCTCGTGAATCGAGCTGATGGCTGGCCGTGTTTTACGGCGCATCGAAGCAGGTAGTTGAGCCATAAAGTTAAGCCGACTTTGCTAAGGTTTGCTCTAAAATCGCAACGCAGAGCTGATCAAAGTTATAACCCACGGCTTGCGCCGCTTTTGGCACCAACGAGTGACTGGTCATTCCCGGAACGGTATTCACTTCCAGCAACCAGAAGTTGCCCTGCTCATCCTGCATCGCATCAATACGACCCCAGCCTTCTGCACCGACCGCTTGGAAAGCGCGTAAGCAAAGCGCCTGTAAGCTTTTTTCTTCCGCTTCACTCAGACCGCAAGGAATGCCATATTCCACGTCATTGCGTTGATATTTCGCTTCATAGTCGTAGAACGCCACATCTGCGGGTGGCTGTAATCGAATCACTGGTAATGGCTGACCATTCAAGAATGAAATGGTGAATTCACGCCCTGTGATCCATTTTTCTGCCATCACCACCGCATCGTGCTGGGTGGCTTTCTCAATCGCCGCAGCAAAGTCTTCTGCTTTTTCAACCTTACTCATGCCAACGCTTGAGCCTTCGTGCACAGGCTTGATAATCACCGGCAAGCCCAATTCTGCAATCACAGGTTCAAGATCTGTGTCTTTGGTGATAATACGGTACGGCGCAGTCGGCAGGTCACTGCCCTGCCAGATTTGCTTGGTTTTGACTTTGTCCATACCAATCGCAGAACCTTGTACACCCGTGCCGGTATATGGAAGGTTTAACCATTCCAATACACCTTGGATCTGACCGTCTTCACCACCACGACCATGTAATACGATAAAAGCACGATCATAGCCCACCAGTTCCGTCACACTACGATCTTGTGGGTCAAATGCTTCTGCCTGTACGCCCGAACGCAACAATGCCTCTAAAACAGCTTGGCCGCTGTCCAACGACACAGCACGCTCAGCCGACTTCCCACCAAACAACACAGCAACTTTGCCGAATTTTGCAGCATTTGACACGTTTATATCCTTAAAAAAACTTCATATATTCTATTAAATCCCTCCCCACCTCCCTTTTCAAAGGGAGGAGTTCCCCCTTTAACAAAGGGGGTTAGGGGGATTTGGCATACAAGCGATGCTGAGCCAATTCTACCGAAATTGCGCCAACGTTACCCGCGCCTTGTGTTAATAACAGGTCATTTGCTTGTAACACTTTTTGTAAAACGTTCGGTAAATTGCCTTCCACTGGATCGACCAAGATCGGTTCAACTTCGCCACGTAAACGAATACTACGAGCTAAAGCACGACTATCCGCACCCACAATCGGCTTTTCACCCGCTGGATAAACTTCCAATAATAACAATTGATCGACTTGCGATAACACATCGACAAAGTCATCAAAACAATCACGGGTACGGCTAAAACGGTGCGGCTGGAACAACATCACCAAACGGCGGTCTGGGTGGCTGGCACGTGCTGCTTTAATGGTCGCTTCAACTTCTTTTGGATGGTGACCATAGTCATCCACCAACTTCACCAGGCCTTCGCCCACTTCATATTCACCTTGAACTTGGAAGCGACGTCCCACGCCACTAAAGCCTTCTAAAGCACGGCAAATCGCACCATCAGAAACACCTTCATCGGTTGCCACACCAATCGCAGCCAATGCATTCAAGACATTATGCAAACCAGGTTGATTGATAGTGACACGCAATGGCTCACGGTCTTTACGCAATACGGTAAAGTGCGATTGCATGCCTTCTTGTTCAACATCAACCGCACGAATATCGTTGTCTTCATCAAAACCATAGGTCAGGACTGGACGACCGACACGCGGTAAAATCTCACGGATATTGGCGTCATCACCACAGACCACAGCCAAGCCATAGAATGGCAGGTTATGCAGGAACTGAATAAAGGTATCTTTTAACTTATCAAAACTGCCTTCATAGGTGTCCATATGATCTGCATCGATATTGGTCACGATCGCAGCCATCGGTTGCAAATACAAGAAAGAGGCATCTGACTCATCTGCTTCCGCCACGATAAAACGACTTTCACCGAGCGCTGCATTCACACCTGTACTATTCAGCAAACCACCAATCACATACGTTGGATCAAGGTTTTCTTCTGCCAACATGGTGGTCAATAAGCTTGTCGTTGTAGTTTTACCGTGTGTTCCTGCAACTGCAATCCCGTGACGGTAACGCATCAACTCACCCAGCATTTCCGCACGACGTACAATCGGGGTACGTTGTTCAATAGCTGCTTTAATTTCTGGGTTTTCAGGATCAATCGCAGTCGATACCACCAACACATTGGCATTTTTAATATTGTCAGCCGAGTGACCAATAAATACTTTAATACCGTTCGCTTCGAGTTGAGCTGTGGTTTTCGACGCTTTAATGTCTGAGCCTGAAATTTTATAACCTTGGTTACTCAATACTTCGGCAATACCGCACATCCCTGCACCACCAATACCAACAAAGTGGATATTTTTAATACGGCGCATTTCTGGCACTTTAATCAGCTTTTTGGCTTGGTTTGGATTTGTAGGAGACATAGATAAACTCGAATTACAATTTTTTAATCAGATCAACCACATGCTGTGTTGCATTCGGTTGTGCTTGTTGACGTGCTTTTACAGCCATTTCAGAGAGTAGCTGACGATTTAATAAGGTTGCTAACAACTCGTCTAAAACAGCAGGTGTCATGTTTGCTTGCTGGCAAATCTTGGCTGCGCCAGCATTAGCCAAGAATTTCGCATTTGCGGTTTGGTGATCATCCACCGCAATTGGTAAAGGCACAAAAATCGCGGCCAAACCTGCGGTTGCCACTTCGGTCACCGTTAAAGCACCGGCGCGGCAAATAATCAAGTCTGCTTCACTATAGGCTTTTGCCATATCGTGAATAAAGGACTCCACTTGAATATCTAAACTGGCAGGTGCACCTTGATACAGTGCCTGCGTGGCATCTTGCTTGTTTTGACCACACTGATGGAATACTTTGAGCGGAACATTGACCTTTTTCAAAGCTTCAGGCAAACGCTCATTCAACGCTTGAGCACCCAATGAACCGCCCACAATCAGAAGATTGATCGGCAATTGTTCTTGTTCACGGGTTTGATAACGCCAAGAAGGATTTAAAATCGCCGTGATTTCTGCACGTACAGGATTACCTGTGGTCACGACTTTATCACTGTTTGCAAATGTATTTGGAAAAGCCTGACACACGGTCTTGGCAATACGTGCCAATTGGGTGTTGGTAAAACCTGCAATGGCATTTTGCTCATGAATTAGCACAGGAATACCCAACAAACGTGCAGCCAAGCCACCTGGGCCTGCCACATAACCACCAAAACCCGCCACAGCATCAATCTTGAGCTGTTTCATATAGCGCATAGCGCTGAGCGTGGCTTTTAAAATTTTAAACGGTGCACTGATTTTACGGACAAGGCCATTGCCGCGCACACCTTGAATATCAATTTGATAAATCGGAATATTTTGATCTTTCAGCAACCGATTTTCCATTCCCGTAGGCGTCGCTAACCAAGAGACTTGGCAGCCTTCCTGTTGCAGCTGTTTGGCAACAGCAAGCGCGGGAAACACATGCCCACCTGTACCTGCGGCCATCATCATGACATGTTTGGGTTTGTTCTGCGGTGAATTGGTCACGGTCTAATTCTTCAACTCAAAAAAGAAGGTTATCGTCTATTGTTTTCGGGAGTTATTTTAATCCTAAAGTTTCATTCACGAAAAGCGAATTTCACCTGTTTACAACAGAAAGCTGGGCTTTTTTCGATTCTTTGTTAAAAACAAGGTTCTGCCGATATACAAAAGCCCGTTTGACTGCCAATTTCGCTGACATTCAAACGGGCAATTCGGTCAAAAATGCAACTTTTTTAGTTTTTACGACCTGCTTCTAAAACATCAAAAAGATCATCGGCAATCGAGGTGCCAAATTGTGCATCAATCTCACGGATACAGGTTGGACTGGTCACGTTAATTTCAGTCACATAGTTACCAATCACATCCAAGCCAACAAAGACCAAACCTTTTTCACGCAGGAATGGGCCGACTTTTGCCGCAATCAATTTATCATTTTCAGTCAGTGGGCGGGCTTGACCTAAACCACCTGCGGCCAAGTTACCCCGCACTTCGCCATTTTGCGGAATCCGTGCCAAGCAATATGGAATCGGCTCGCCATTGACCATCAAGATGCGTTTATCGCCTTCGACAATTTCAGGAATATAACGTTGCGCCATAATTGGACGCGTACCCATTTCTGTGAGCATTTCCAAGGTCGAGCCAATGTTCACGCCATCTTGGTATAAACGGAAAATCCCCATACCGCCCATGCCATCCAAAGGCTTCACAATCACATCGCCATGTTCTTTGATAAATTCACGAATCAGACTTTGTTGTGAGGTCACCAAAGTAGGTACTTGTAATTCAGGGAACTGCGTGGCAAACAATTTTTCATTACAGTCACGTAGCGATTGTGGTTTGTTGATGATCCACACGCCTTCACGCTCTGCCTGTTCCAAAATATAGGTGGTATAGACAAAGTTCATATCGAATGGTGGGTCTTTACGCATCAACACCACATCGTAATCCGCCAACGATTCTTTGCGCTGCTCACCCAATTCATAGTAATGGTTATAGTCTTCAAATACTTTTAAGGGTGAGATCAGGCCAAAGGCTTTGCCTTGGTCGATATATAAATCGTGTTGTAATGCATAACCCAATTCATGTCCGCGACGGCTGGCCGCCCATAACATTGCCATGGTTGAATCTTTTTTGAGATTCACAGTTTCAATCGGGTCCATCACCACCAGTACACGCATAATCTGACGCTCGTATTTTTAATCTTGGCAAAAAGTATAGCGAAGTTTGCGGTCAATCGTGAAACAAGTTGTATAAATATTAAAGATTAAAAAATCTATTTTGTTCAACTAATTACAACATATTAAAAATATTCAGCTTTATGATTTAATTTGTTTCGGATGAGGAAATCACCAGTAGATGTATCGTAGACCAGTCATTTCCATTTTCCTCATTTTCTAGGCTATTTATCGCAAAAGCTTTTGAATATCTTTGGCAATTTTTTCAGGTTTGGTGATTGGGGCATAGCGTTTGACCACTTCCCCTTTTTGATTGATCAGGAATTTAGTGAAATTCCATTTGATGCTGCTGCCTAACAGTCCTTTAGCTTCAGAAGTGAGGTATTGATATAAGGGATGTGCTGTTGGGCCATTCACATCGACCTTGGCAAACATCGGGAAAGATACGCCATAGTTACGTTGACAGAAGCTGCCAATTTCTTCATTGCTGGATGGATCTTGGTTGGCAAATTGGTTACATGGAAAACCAAGAATCACCAGCCCTTGTTGTTGATAGTCCTGATATAACTTTTCCAAACCTTCAAATTGTGGTGTTAGTCCACACTGACTCGCCGTATTCACCACCAATAACACTTTGCCTTGGTAATCGGCGAGGTTCTTTTGTTCGCCTTCTAATAGTTCAGCCTGAAAATCATAAATCTTGCTCATAGGTATTCTCTCTTCTATCTATCCAATGGTGGATGTACTCAAAATCGTTTGCTAAATCATTCAGCTTGCCTATTTAATATTTCACACAATTATCTTGTGTGCAAGTTTATTATGCGCAATGTACTTTTTGAACAATCCCATTTATACTGAATGTTCAACAACCGAGTCGAGGACAAATCATCATGGCTGAAGTTTCATTTTTGGATAACCAAGTGTGTTTTGCCATGTATTCCGCGACCAATGCGATGATTCGCCAATATCGGCCATTACTGCAGGAATATGATCTGACCTATCCGCAATTTATTGTGTTGCTGGCTTTGTATGAGCAGGACAATGTGATGTTGTCTGAAATCGGGCAAAAGACTTTTTTTGATTCTGGAACGCTGACACCGATTATTAAAAAGCTCGAAGAAAAGCAGTTTTTAAAGCGGGTCGCGGTCAAAGAAGATGAGCGGATGAAAAAAGTGATTTTGCTGGAAAAAGCACTGACTGCAAAAGATGAAATTACTCTGATTCCGTTTAAGCTCGCCTGCTCGTTGGGTATGGACCCGAATGATCTGCTAGCGATTCATAACTTATGCCATCGTTTTTTAAAGGGTTTGGAACAATCTAAACTCGAGTCTCTGGAAAATTAAATGCAGCAAGCGATTGTCGGTTTTCATCTCGATGAGGAAGGACATTACGTTGCTGATCTTGCTTGTGGGCATGGGCAACATGTGCGCCATGATCCACCGTGGCAAAATCGCCCTTGGGTGTTAACCGAACAAGGGCGCAGAGAGAAATTAGGGGTAATGTTGGAATGTAAAAAGTGTGAGGATGTACAAATCGCATAAAAAGGTTTTATGTTAAATAAGCGATCGAAAGGTTCATGAATAGTCTAGTTAGTTTAAATTTAATGATGTCATGTTCAATTGATGCTAAAAAATATTATAATCAGTACATTGAGATGATATATTTAAATTATTCTTCCTTAATAAAGCGTAAAAAATGAGTGATTTTTCAATTAGAGATGTTTTAAATCAAATTTCTCACGGTAATTTAAGAATACCTTCTTTCCAAAGAGGATTTGTTTGGGATGCTGATGCTGTCGCATTTTTAATGGACAGCATTTATAAAAAATATCCTTTTGGTACGATTCAGTTATGGAGAACAAGGGAAGAGTTGAAAACAGAAAAGGAATTTGGCCCTTTTGAATTATTTAAAAGAGATGAAGAATATCCAATCGATTATGTTTTGGATGGTCAACAACGAATAACATCTATTTTTGGTGTATTTCAGACAGAAATAGAGGAAAAAGAAGGGGTTGACAACCCATTTGATATTTATTTTGATCTTTTAGCTGATCAAAGATCACAAGATTCTCAGTTCATTTCCTTTAATAAGAAAGATGAAGAGATAGATTTAAAACGCTACTTTCCTTTAAATTGCTTATTTCATACTACTAAATATCGTAAGGCAACATCTAACTTTTCAGAAGAAGAAATTGAAAAAATTGATCAACTTCAAGAAATATTTAAAGAAGTAAAAATTCCATATCAAACCTTAGAAACAGATGATAAAACTAAAGTTGCTATTGTTTTTGAAAGAATTAATAGAAAAGGTGTGCCACTAAATACTTTACAGTTACTAACCGCGTGGACATGGAATGAGGAGTTTTATTTACAAAATATATTTGAAAATTTATGCAGTGAATTAAAGCCTTTTGGATTTGAAGATCTATCAAATAATACCGATTTACTCTTAAGAATTACTTCTGCTGTACTTACTCATGATGCAACGTCAACAAGTCTAATTAATTTAAATGGTCAAGAGGTTAGAGATAGGTTTGATGAAGTGAAAAATGGTATCAAGGGAGCTATTGATTTTTTACGTAAAAATCTATCTGTAGAAAAAATGTCAAATTTGCCATATGAAACTTTATTAATTCCATTGAGTGTTTTCTTCTCTAACAAAGGTAATAAACATTTTAATTATAATAATGATCAGAGAAAAGCTTTAACGTCATGGTTCTGGAGGGTTTCATTTAGTAAGCGATACAGTTCAGGTACGAATAGCAATATAAACAAAGATATTCAAAATATAATGGCATTGAAAGTTAATAAAAAATCCATAGAAATTAATAGCATACCATTAAATATAAGTGAGCATTATTTCTTGACTAATAAATTTTTAATGGGAAGCGTAAACACAAAATCATTTGTTTTACTATTGTCCCAAATGAGTCCTAAGAGTCTAATAAGCGGTTCTAAAATTACGCTTTCAAGTGTATTAAAAGATTATAATAGAAATGAATTTCATCACATATACCCTAAAGCTTATGTGTCAAAGCTTGATAAAATTGAATTCGATGTAAATTGCTTAGCAAATTTTTGTATTCTTTCTAGAGCTGATAATAAAAAAATTGATTGCAAGAAGCCTTCAGATTATAGAAAAGAATATCTTCCCGATAATGCAACTGAAATACTAAATTCGAATTTAATTGACGAAAGTAAATTAATAGCTGATAACTTCAATGAGTTTGTAGAAAATCGTGCTAAATCTTTAGTCGATTATATAAACAAGCTAGTTTAAAATTTAGAGACAACACATCTGGAAGTTTTTACAGGTTTAATTTTTCTAAAATTAACATAATACACATTATGGGAGTTTTTAAACTTTTTTCATCAACACCTTAACTTAAATCAAGCCGTTCTAGGGCTTAATATACTGGAACGGCTTTTTCTTCACTTTTCACACTCTACGCTCACTTTTCAATCATTATTATTCCCAATAATCAATTAGCCAAATTCAAGAAGAAGGAAGCCTCTACTTCCTTTCCCATATCTAATTCTTAGATGCCATACTTTTTCAAGATCGGCTTATATATTCCAAAGCATATTCTATAACAATAATTTTAAGTATTGACCTCAATCCAACTTGAGCTTTTATAGTCATCTTTTAATCTAAAAAATACGGGCAGGTAGATGGATGGATAACTCGAATAAAACATTTCTCATATACGGCGTCAGTAAAGGCTTAGGTAAAGCCATTGTTCAAGCTATACCAAAGCCAACAGATACCATCTATGGCGTCTCTCGCACCCAACCACAACAAACTCAAAACTTAAACTGGATTTGTGCTGATCTATCTAAGCCAGAACAGGCTGTAAACGATGTAAAAACAGCAATTGGACAGCAAAAACTTGATGTGCTGATTTACAATGTGGGTATTTGGGAGCAACAAGCATTTAGCGAACACTATAATTTTGAGAACGTTTCTGCTGCTGAAATCAACCAAATTATCAATACCAATATCAGCACCTGTATCCTGTCGATTCAATCACTGATCAAAAATCTAAAACTCTCCAACAACGCCAAAATCATTCTGATCGGTTCCACTTGGGGTGTTGATAATCATAACGGCAAAGAGCTGGTTTTCTCCGCAACCAAATTTGCTCTAAGGGGCATTGCGCAATCATTACGAGAAATCTTACGTGAGCACTTGATTGGCGTCAGTGTGCTGAACTTGGGCTATCTAGCCAGTGAATATGAAATTGATAAACCAACGCAAGATGTTTTAGAAGAGACTGAATATTCTCTCATCCCTTTAGCCGATGTGATTCAGGCGATTCATTTTATTATTTCAACCAGTAAAGCAACTTGTGTTAAAGAAATCCTGATGCCTGCGATGTTAGATCAGAATGTTTAGCTGTTTATGAATACTCCATATAGCCAACATAAGATGAGCCAATACATTCAAAGCCCATTTGTCGGTAAAGTTCTATTGCAGAGGTGTTCTCTATATCGACAACGAGGTGTGCCGTACGCCCACTCTCAACGATTTGATTGACTGCAAACGCCAACACACCCTCAGCATAACCCTGCCGACGATAGGCAGGAAAGGTATACGTTCCGCCTAGACTGACTAAACGATGAGTTTCAATCCCGAATCGGACGATTGAGACAATCTGACCATCAACCTCATACACAACAACTTTCGCTTGCTGAATAAGCACATCCCAATCAGATCGTTCATCTACCGAGCGTTCTTGATTGTATAAGTGCTGATATTCAATCAGACGAGGAATATCTGATGTAATCGCTAAACGACCACTTGTCTGTGGGAAACGACGTGAAGAGACCATAATCCATTGATCATACTCTCGTAATATGCTCACTTGATGCCCTGCTACAGAACGCAACATATCCCGTCCAAAAGATGTAGTGACAATACGACGGGGTTTTAACTTAAGAAGCGCTGAACAAAGTAATCCAGCGGAGGAACTCGTCTCTGGTAACCAAAAGCAAGCACCACCAGCCAAGACCACAGCAACACTCAACAAGACATTTGGCTGATTTGAATCATATAGTCTTAGTAGTTGCCACTGAGCATCAATCACTTGTGTCTGATCAAGAAATACGGTGATCCCAAGAGAGTAATAAAATCGAGCATCCAGCCATTGAAAAATGAATTGGCGCTCACTTTGAGATGTAAAAGATCCTCTTATAATTTTCACACCAGGATTTGCCTGCTCTATCTTGGTTTTCACTTTTCTTTATCTCCTATTTTTTATAAAGACACCTCTGTATACTATGCTCTTGAAATAACCGCTTATAAGCTCAACTTTCCAAAACGATTAGATCAACGCAGATGTACAAAATAATTCTAATTCTCTTTTTATGTGGGCTATCTACCGCCTGTATGAATGCAAAATATATTGATGACCCAGATCAATATTTTGATCTTTTGGGTGAAACAACAGAAAGTAAAAAATTCGAGCTATTTGTCCATCAACTCGAACCCAAAGAAATGCCCCAGCTCAGCAATCAATTCTGGAATGACGAATTTCCTAAGCTTGATTTTTATGATCAAAGCTTAATGTTTCCTCAAAATGGCATCGAAATGCTGTTAAAGAATAAAAAAGTTGTCTCAATCAAATTATATCTCCCTGATCAAGAGGTTTCATTTGCAAACTATAAAGGACACAAATTACCCCTTGGTCTTTTCAGTGATGACTCCGAAAAACAAGTGACGGAAAAACTGAAGACCCATAAAGACACCAATACCAATCCTCATCGGCACGTCAAAGAATTTGAAACTGAAAAAGCCAGTGTTGCCATTGATCAAGCAACAGGAAAAATCATTTACATCGAACTACATGAGCACCCCCTACAAGACTAAAAGCATTAAGGAATTAATTAAATTGGATAATTTTGAATGAAAAGTACACTGAAATATGTATTCGCCAGCATCGTTCTACTGCAATCGAGTCACAGTTTTGCAGATAAAAAGATCAGTACAGAAGAAAAGGCCGTTTATCAAGATATCGGTGCATTACTATTCGGTCAGTCAAAAGACACTCAGGTCACGTCAACCCCCGATGGTGTTTATATTGAATCGTTATTTTGTCGGAAACAGACGCCCCCTTTTACAACGTTATTAAAAGGGCGACTGACTATCAAACAGGATCAGGCCTTAATTTCTCTTTTCCAAAATATGTTCTGCGCACCAGCAGATGCGGATTCGCAAGTGAGCTTAAAAGCTTTTTCAAACCAAATTCAGGATTCACTTCCCTTTAGTTTGGCCCCTTATATGGGGATGCAAGAGTTAGGACACTGGTCCCTCAAGGATTCTATTGTCCTTTCCAATACCCCAGCCAAACAAGTTGAAGTCAATATGTTTGGATTAAACCCTAGACAGGTTTCAAGCTCAGTGGTTTTTTGGCAGGTTGTTTCACCCACACAAGTACGTGTTTGGTTTGGTATGTTTAAAATGGCCCCTTCAGATGCCATTATCTATGAATTTAAATTTAAAGATCAGCACTGGAAACTCACCCATCTTTGGATGAGTACTCGTTTGTAAAATATAGACGAGATAAAAATTGCTCAGCGGAGGAGTCGAACATTTTTTGTGAAAATACCAACTGGGAACGACTAAAAATAATGGTTCGATTCACATTTATAGACGCGCTTTTTCTTATTCCTGTTCTATTTTGACCAATTACCCAAGTTGTATTGTCAATTCAATCATTGATCAAAAATCTCAAACTCTCCGATAATGCCAAAACCATTCTGATTAGTTCCGCTTGAGGGGTTAGTAATCATAACGGTAAAGAGCTTGTTTTCTTCGCAACCAAATTTTCGTTAAGGGGCATTGCGCAATCCCTTCGAGAAATCTTACGTGAGCACTTGATTGGGGTCAGTGTGCTGAACTTGGGCTATCTGGCCAGTGAATATGAAATAGATAAACCAACACAAGACGTTTTAGAACAAACTGAATATTCTCTTATTCCATTATCCGATGTGATTCAGGCAATTCATTTTATTCTTTCAACCACGAAGGCAAGCTGTGTTAAAGAAATCTTGATGCCTACAATGTTGGATCAGAATGTTTGATTTTTATAAGTCTGCTTAATAATCCTTATCAAATGTTCGGTATGCCCACTCTCGATTTTAGCTAAGTGTCACAAATATTAATCATGATGTTACATCATTCAGAGGTACATTAAGGTTTAGTTTTTAGTCGAAAATTTAGTAAATATTTAAAGGAATGTAGGAATGCAGAAGAAAAATATTGGCATTATATTTGGAGGAAAATCTACCGAGCATGAAGTATCACTTCAGTCTGCAAGAAATATTGTTGATGCGATAGATCGAGAAAAATTTGATGTGACATTAATCGGTATCGATAAAAATGGAATATGGCATCTGAATGAAAGTACTCATTTTTTATTAAATTCAGACAATCCATCTCTCATTTCACTGCATCAATCAGGGCGAAATATTGCGTTCATTCCAGGCAAAAATGAAAAACAAATCATCGAGTTTCAAAACAAAACGCTATCGCAATTGGATGTAATCTTTCCGATCGTTCACGGAACACTTGGAGAAGATGGCTCATTGCAAGGATTGTTAAGAATGGTGAACCTTCCATTTGTTGGTTCTCAAGTCCTCAGTTCTGCCATGTGTATGGATAAAGATATAACTAAAAGATTATTAAGAGATGCTGGCTTAAACATTACACCATTCATAAAGTTAACTAAGAAAAATAGAAAAGATATCAGCTTCGAAATTGCAAGTTCACAATTAGGCTGCCCATTATTTGTTAAACCCGCTAATCAGGGTTCATCAGTAGGTGTGAGTAAAGTCACCACTCAAGATGAATTTGAAACAGCTCTAGATACAGCATTCATTTACGACAATAAAGTGCTGATTGAACAAGGGATTGATGGCAGAGAAATTGAATGTGCAGTTATCGGCAACAGCGAACCTTTAGCGAGTGTTTGCGGAGAAATTGAACTTGAAGATAGTTTCTATTCGTATGACACAAAATATATTAATGACAAAGGTGCAACAGTAACCATTCCCGCAAACATACCAGATGAAATCAGCGAAAAAATTAGAGAGATCTCGATCAAAGCTTATGAAATTTTGGAATGTACAGGACTCGCAAGGGTCGATGTTTTTTTAACAAAAAATGGAGAAGTTTTTATTAATGAAATAAATACTTTACCCGGTTTTACCAACATCAGTATGTTTCCAAAACTATGGGAAGCGAGTGGACTAAGTTATTCTGACCTCATTACCCGTTTAATAGAATTAGCGATTGAACATCATGAAAATAACGCTCAGCTACAAAATACAGTTTCTTTAAACAAGAAAGAGTAATCGTATTTTCCCGCTCAAAACCAAAGAATAAAAAAGGAAGCCTCAGCTTCCTTTTCGTTCACATCTAAAACTTAGATGCCGTATTTTTCACGATAAGCCTGCATATTAGCCAAAGCGTCTTTTTCGCCTTTCGCATCCAGATAATCCATCAAATCTTTCATGGTGATCAATGCATGCACAGGGATTTCGAGTTCTTTTTGTACTTCCTGAATCGCAGAAAGCTGACCTTGTCCACGTTCTTGACGGTCTAGCGCCACCAATACACCAGCAATTTCAGCACCTGCATTTTTTAAGATAGTGACTACTTCGCGAATCGCCGTCCCCGCCGTGATCACATCATCAATGATCCAGACCTTTTGCCCTGCAACCGAAGCACCCACCAACACACCGCCTTCACCATGATCTTTGGCTTCTTTACGGTTAAAGCCCCACGGTACGCTTTTGCCATGTACTTGAGACAATGCCACCGCTGTTGCTGCGACAAAAGGAATCCCTTTATACGCTGGGCCAAAAATCACACCAACATTGTCACACTGTACCAGCTTATCGGCATAGCCTTGCGCTAACAAAGACAGTGCTTCACCATCGTTTAACAAACCTGCGTTAAAGAAATAAGGACTGACACGGCCTGATTTTAAGGTAAACTCACCAAATTTAAGCACTCCACGTGATAATGCGAGTTCGATAAAAGCTTGCGGATGAAATGACACAGGCGTTGTCATATAAAGTGCTCCAAATTCTTCAATTGAGGTTAAACAGACGTATGATACCAAAGGATAGCTATCCAAGTGATGTAAAAATTCTTCGAGTCGTTTCAATTAACGTAAATGGCTTGCGCTCATCAGTCACCAAAGGCCTGCTCGAATGGTTAGAACAGTCGGGTGCCGATGTGGTGTGTATGCAAGAAAGTCGCATCACGCATGAACAATGGACCGATAAATTTAAACCTGAAGGCTGGTATACCCATCTGTTCCCTGCTGAACGTGCAGGCTATGCAGGTACGGCGATTTATAGTCGTCTGCCATTCGTATCGGTAAAAGATGGTTTAGGCTTTGAACTCGCTGATTCTCAGGGCCGTTTTATTACTGCTGAATTTGATTTAGGTCTGTCACAAACTGTTCATATTGCCTCGTTATACTTGCCATCAGGATCAAGCGGTGACGAAGCGCAAGCACGCAAAGACGTGTTTTTACAAGAATACGCCAAAATACTCAAACAGTGGCGAGATGAAAATAAATCAATCATTGTCTGTGGGGATTACAATATCGTGCATAAACGCATCGATATTAAAAACTGGTCTGGCAACCAGAAATCTTCTGGGGTTTTGCCACATGAACGTGCTTGGCTTGATCATATCTATGATGAGTTAGGTTATGTAGATACCTTCCGCGAAGTTCGCCCTGAAGCAGAATTGTATTCATGGTGGTCAAATCGTGGTCAAGCACGTGCGAAAAATGTTGGGTGGCGTATCGACTACCATGCCTGCTCTCCAGACTGGAAAGCACGTACAACAAATGCATGGGTCTATAAAGAACAATGGTTTAGCGACCATGCACCGGTGATTATCGACTATAAAATACACGAATAAGTGAACACTTGTTCACTTTGATCGCTTCTTTAGCTTACATAACTTGTCGCTTTTGTGTATTTTTATTTCGCATCTAGAACGGCATTATAGCTTCACGGCACAGGGAAGCGGTCAGGATGACCAAAAAGGGATAGGACGCCGTAGGAAGATAAAATAAACTTAGATTAAGTTTATTTGCATGGATGAGACATTGGACGTTGAAATGAGACCCGCATAATCAGGAAGATTATATGCGGGTTTTCTCTTTTCTAAATCTTAGATTTTCTTGCTTTAATTGGTCTTTAGCAATTCTGCTCAAAGTACATGATGATTTTTGTCACTGAGTTTCCGCTTCGAATACTCGACCGATTAACTGAATAAAAAATTTCAACTGGTATATCCCCTATCTTTTACGTTAGGCTTTGGCTCATCTCTTTATTGTTTTTATGGTTTTCGCTATGTTTAAAATTTACGGCATTAAAAATTGTAATTCGATGAAAAAAGCCTTTGATGCATTACAGGCCAACGGCATCAATTACGAGTTTCATGATTATAAAAAACAAGGCATTGATGCAGATACTTTAGCGATCTGGTTAAAAGAGATTGGCGCAGACAAAGTACTGAATAAAAAAGGCACCACATGGCGCAAACTCACTGCCCATGAGCAAGCACACGCCACCAGCAATGAACAGAACCTGATTGACACCCTGATCGCGCAGCCAAGCCTGATTAAGCGTCCTGTACTGCAAACGCCACAAGGTTTCGTGATTGGCTTTGATGAGGCCGCGTATCAAGCTTTATCTGCTTAAATTCTATCATTCATCAGCAATAAAAAACCGAGTCTCACGACTCGGTTTTTTGCTATTTAAATCTGGCTTAGTTAGTACGAATCCAAGTCTGGTTACGACCTAAAGCAGCGACACCAATGTAGCCACGTAATTTCAGCTTCTTACCACCTTCGATAATTTCAGCTTTCAATTTATAGGTTTTTCCATTTTTAGGATCGATAATTGAACCACCATCGTAATTCACACCACCGACATTTTTCAGGCCATGCACAATGGTCACACCTTTCAGTGGTTTGTTGTGATAGGTTCCTTCACATTTAGAACAGGCATTTTCTTGACCCGCTACCAAATATTTTTGAATAGACGCAGTGAGAGTTCCATCCTTTTGCTCCGTGAACTTCACGATCGCCTTTGGCTGTTTTGTTTCATCATCGATGGTCTGCCAAACACTGCCATTCAGCGCATCCGCTGCATTGGCAAAAGTTGTCAAACCGAGCAATCCAAATGCTAAAGCAATTTTCTTCATTTTTGTAATATCCTTAAGGGTCTTTCAAACTGAAAGTATTGAGAACTTCAATCAATATTGCAATTCTTGATTATGACTATTTGGTATAACCTGAGTAAGGGTGTCATAGCGCACATTTTTTCAGATATTATCGTCGTGCGTAGGCATCGCTTGTTTTCAAGAACTTTCTTATTGGTATACTGATCTAACAATATGGAAAAATTATGAAATTTGCTACTGTTTGGAAATATTATTTTACTGAATCCTTACTCAAAGCGACGATTCGGACACCAAGCCAATTTAATTTGGCCCCAAATGCGCTACGTCCTTTACTCGACCAATTGTGTCGTCTATTTCCACAAAATCCAACAGTACAAGTTCGCCCAATACGTCTGGCAGGCGTGCGCGGTGAAGAAATCAAAGCCCAAGCAGCGGCAACACAGCTGATCTTTCATATTCATGGTGGTGCGTTTTTCCTCGGTAGTTTAAATACCCATCGTGCCTTGATGACGGATATTGCCGCACGCACCCAAATGCAAGTGATTCATGTCGATTATCCACTTGCACCAGAACATCCTTATCCGGAAGCGATTGATGCGATTTTCGATGTTTATCAAGCGCTGTTGGTACAAGGCATTAAACCGAAAGATATTATTATTTCAGGTGATTCTTGCGGTGCTAACCTTGCCTTGGCACTGTGTTTACGTCTCAAACAGCAACCTGAGTTGATGCCAAGTGGCTTGATTCTGATGTCGCCTTATCTCGATCTCACCTTAACCAGTGAATCGCTACGCTTTAACCAGAAACATGATGCCTTGTTGTCTATTGAGGCCTTACAGGCCGGTATCAATCATTATCTTACAGAGAACATTCAAGCCGATGACCCACGTGTTTCACCCTTGTTTGATGATTTAAAAGGGCTTCCACCCACCTTGGTACAAGTCGGCTCTAAAGAAATTCTATTGGATGATTCAAAACGCTTTAGAGAAAAAGCGGAAAAAGCCGATGTCAAAGTTCAGTTCAAGCTGTATACCGGCATGTGGCATAACTTTCAGATGTTTAATGCTTGGTTCCCTGAAGCCAAACAAGCATTGGCTGATATTGCCGAATTTGCCCATGTACTTGATCGTGACTGAACCAAATAAAATCGTGTAAAAAATGGTCAGCTATGGCTGACCATTGTCACTCTTAATTCCCTTTTGTCATCATAAAATAAAATTGATTGGATATTCAGATAACAGCTGATTTATCAAAGAATTTTTCCCGTCCTAATTTGCATTAAAAAGCTCAGAGTTCGACTTTTTTCTCATTCTAAAGATGTTATTGTTATTTCAATAATCGTTCTTCGGTATTTTGACGACAACTTTACAGTTCCTAGGAATCTCATTGCATAAAAGGATGCATGCCAATGGTGAAGATTCGTTTTAATAGGTCAACTGACACAAAAAGATGGGGCTTTAAGCTTTCTTGGGAACATCATATTGTAGTCAATTGGACTATACTCAAAAAAAGTATTTTATTGCTGATACTTGCAGCATTTATGAACCTGTTTTGGATCAGTTGGGACATTTTTGTCTTACTTAACACGCAGTACTATGAATGGGTGCATTTGAATCTGGTACGTTCACAATTATGGACCAGTCTGCTCATGTTGGTGGTTCTGCTACTCTTGATCATCCCCTGTCATCTGTTTAAAGAACAACTTTGGGCACAAAGTATTCTACCTATTCTGAGCGTACAGGTCTTTACTGCAATGCTGTGCCATAACAGCTATTTGGTAGGAAGTTTTAGCCCTGCCACCATGGTCGGTTATGTCAGTGTGGTCGGTGTAGGCTTGGTGCTGTTTGACCGTAGGATGGTGTACTGCGCACTCATTCCAGCAACATTTGCCTTATTGCTCTGCAACTACCTCAGTATGATTGGGGTGCTGACCTATGCACCATTATTTAATATGCAGCGCCTGAATGAGGTGTCCATGCACCCGTTTTGGGTCGGCAGTATGATGTTTTTCTTATTGCCAATCATGTTGGCCTGTTTATTTCTGTTTGAAATTCTGCTGACGCAATGGCGGACTCGGGAGATGACCATTCAAATCCTCAGTCGTCTGGATCCGCTGACGAATGTGCTGAATCGGCGCAGTATCGGCAGCTATTTAGAAAAATTACATCAACAGCCTGAGCCACTGTATTCGATCATCCTGCTGGATCTGGATCATTTTAAAAGTATTAATGATCATTTCGGACACAGTATGGGAGATCAGGTCTTGGTACAGGTCGCAAAATGCTTGGCCAATAATTTGCGTGATCAGGACATCATCGGCCGTTTTGGCGGCGAAGAGTTTATTTTATTACTGCCCAACACCACCACGGCACAGGCACAGAACGTGGCAGAACGCTGCCGCTTGGCAGTCTCGCAATTGCGATTTATCACAGAGCACAAACAAGAGTTCGTCGTCAGTGCCAGCTTTGGGATTAGCAGCTCACTCAGTGCGGACGAACCTCATCTGATTATCAGTCAAGCCGATCAAGCCCTATATGCAGTCAAAGCTGGGGGACGTAATCAAGTTAGAATCTTTACAGATCTTGTTATTGATTAGATACCTTTCCAACTATTGCTGCAATGGTTGGAAACTTTTCTGATTAAGCATCCTCAAAGAGTTGCTCTACATCAATAATTTCATCCGCTAACTTAATACATTCTCTAGAATGAGTAATCATAATCAGGGTCTCAACATGGCTTTTTAAAAAAGTGATGATCTTTAATGCTGTATTTGAGTCTAATGCCGAAGTTGGCTCATCTAAAATCAATAACTTTGGTTTTTTCAGAACAGCGCGAAGAATATTTAAACGCTGCTTTTCTCCCCCTGAGAAACTTTTTAGATATTCATTGATATCATCATCCAATGATAAACTTTTATCTAAAATGGCATCCTGAAGGCCAAATAAATCAAGCAACAGGTATATTTCATCATCCTGATATGTATACCTTGAGTTATAGATTAAGTTTTCTCTCAAAGAACCCGTAAAAATAGAATAATTCTGCCCAACAAAAGCAATTTCTTCAAAGATATATTTTGAATAAAGCTGGCTAATATCTAGATTTTTATAGAATAATTGACCAGACTTAATTTTATAAAAACCCAATAGATAATTAATTAAGGTCGATTTACCCGAGCCCGTTTGCCCGATGATTGCATACACCTTACCCTTGTCGAAACTCAGATCAAAAGCTCGTTTTACACGCCCACCGACTTCCACTGCAGCCTGATGAAATGAAAATAAGGCGTGTTGATCCTGAAATTTTTCAGACCCAACCTCCTCTTTTGGCATATTTAAATACTCTGAAAACTTTTTGATCGCTACGATATGCCCTGCAATCAAATTAATTTGCTGTGAGATCATCAAAAATGGCATGGTGAGCATCATGATATAGGAGCTAATCATGACCATATCACCCGACGTAATTTGATCCAACTCAAAAAGTTTGGTCGAAATAAGCCAAAATGTAATCAGAAAAATAAAGATTAAAAAGATTTGAAAGACCATCAATCGGCCAATTTTATAGTGACTATGAAAAGTCTGATCAACATGATTTTTTACTTTTCTTTTGAAACCATCCACTTCAAATTCAATCGAATGATTGGCTTTTATTTCATAATAATGACTTACTTTTTCTAAAAACTTACTATTTAAAGTATTTCTAACCGAGTAGAGAGGTTCATAATATTTTTTACTTTCACGATTAATCACATTGGTCACAAGAAAGATAAAAAGTGCCATGGCAATAAAACCTAAAGCAAACAGCGGATCAATATTGACATATAAAATATAGGTAATAAAAATCAACTGGAAAACGATAGGTAAAAAGGCCAGTAATAATGAAAGTGTAAGTTGAGCAAATGCATTACTCGCTCGCATTGCATCCGAGTTAAAAACACCAATATCCACCTTATCCTGTTGACTTTTCTCAATCTTTAAATAGTTTTCAAGTGCAAGAATGAGGATCGATGATGCAAGTTTAGATGATACCAATCCGGTCAACACGTTTTTGCTCCACTCCAATGTCTGTGAGAGTAACCATGCAAAACAATATGAAATGACCAGCAAATAAATATAGTGAATATTCTGATTATCTTGTGTACGGTCAACAATCAATTTAATCATGTAGGGTAAAACAGAATCGAGTAAGCTAACCAACGTCACCAAAACAACAATAGCAATGATATTTTTTTTGGATTTTTCATCAAATCGATGAGAGGCAAACCATATTTGTTTATATATTTTTAGAAACATGTATATATGTTCTCTCTATGGTTGAGAGAGAACACCATAATATAAATAAGCAATAAAAATCGATAGCTTTTGTTTATGATTTTTATGCTTTCAAAAATTCTTCTCGATGTTGACGATAAGGTTCATCAAAAGGCACAAACATCTGTTCCTGTTTAGCTTCGTCAATCCATTGCTGTACCGATGCCAAAGACAAGATTTTTTGCACATAGGCTTGGCTGGATGTGGAGAGTGGCAGTTGATAGCATTCAAAACGCATCACCACAGGCGCATAGAATGCATCTGCAATACTAAACTCGCCACATAAAAAACTATCTTCGCTTGGACGTTGTGACCAGATTTGATCAATTCGAGCCACCTCGGCACGCAACTGTGCATGTTCGGCCCAGAGTTGTTTGCCAATATGGCTTAGATCTGCTTCGACATTCATGGGGCAAAGATTGCGTAAGCTTTGAAAGCTACTGTGCATTTCAGCACTGATACAACGTGCTCGAGCACGCCATGTCTTCTCCTGTGGCCATAACTCAAGTTCTGGATGCTGTTCCGCAATATATTCACAGATCGCCAGACTATCCCAAACGATGAGATCACCATTCACTAACGCAGGGACTTTTCCGGTTGGATTGAGCTTTAAAATCTTTGTTTTAAATTCACTTTCAGGTTCAAAACTATCAAACTGAATCACATGCTCCTGAAAGGAAATCCCCACTTGTGTAAGTAAAATCCATGGACGCATCGACCAAGTGGAGTAGTTTTTATTGCCAATAAAGAGTTGATACATTGTTATTGTTTCCCTTTAAATAAAGCCAGTTGCTGTAATAGCTCAGCTTTCTGAAATGCACCCGTTAAGCGTAGCGAGCGAATTTCTTGTTGTTGCTGATCTAAGAATAAGTAAGTCGGTGGCCCTAAAATATCCCACTGCGCCAACAATACTTGATGGGAGGCATCATAATGGCTTAAATCCAGTTTAATCAGATAATAGCCCGACAATGCCTGCTGTACCTCTACATCTTTTAAAATACGATGCTCAATCGGCTGACAGGCCACACACCAGTCCGCATAGACATCAATCACAATGCCACGATCTTTAGGTGCATTGGCTAAGATCTGCTGAAATTCATCTGCCGTCTGTGCCACATGCCAGTCAGCCAATTGATCTGCCTGAACCGAACTCAGACTTTGAAAATGCTGATATTGATTAAAGGCCAGTGCTGGAATGGCTAAAATCAGTAACAGTGCATAGAGCCATTGCAGCTTACTTTTCTGTGCAAACAGACGATAAGCCGCATAAACAATAAAGGTCAAACCAAGAATCAGGCTGAGAATTTGAATCACGAGTTCTGGCAATAAAGGGCGGATAAAATAAATGCTCAAGGCCAACATTAAAAAGGCAAAAATGACTTTGATTTGATTCATCCAGTCACCAGCTTTAGGTAAAGCTTTTGCGCCCAATACACTGGCGAGCAGCAAAGGAATCCCCATGCCAAAGCCCAGTGTAAACAGCAACAGCGCACCTTGCCATTGACTTTGTGTTTGCGAAATAAACAGTAACACCCCTGCCAAAGGTGCGGTCATACATGGCCCGACCAACAGTGCAGAGATCATCCCCATCACACTGGCACCAACCAAGGTGCCGCCTTTTTGATTAGACTGCAGTTGGTCCAGTCGATTGACCCAGTTCTGCGGCAATTTCAACTCGAACAGACCAAATAGATTGAGGGCAAATACCACGAACAATATGCTAAATGCAATCAAGGTGGCAGGCTGTTGTAACCAACGCTGGAAATTCAATCCTGCCGCAGAAGCAATTAGACCGAGTACCGCATAGATCAAGGCCATACTCACAACAAAAGTGAGTGCAATCGCCCACGCTTTAACACCTTTATTGTCTCGTACAATCAAGGAAGTCAAAATCGGTAACATCGGTAAGGAACACGGCGTAAACGCCAATAAAATCCCTAAACCCAAGAACAGTAAAAGACTATAAGCCAAGGAATGCTGTTCAAGCGCACTTGACCATTTTTGGTCTTGTGCCATCACGCCTGAATCATTTGAATTTGAGCTTTGTGCAGCTGGCTCAGCTTGCCCTTCATCATTGCTTGCAGTTTGGGTATTTAAAGCTTGAGATGAACGAGCGACATCTAAAAAACTTTTTTTGGTATTTGTACTGATATTCTGAGCACTGATCAAGCCATCCGCATCGGTCTGGAATTCAATATTCTGTGGCGGATAGCAAATACGGTCTTTGGCACAACCCTGCCAAGTGACACGATAATGCTGCGAGGCTTGGGTTGGAATACTAAATTCGGCTTGTTGATAATAAACTTGGCTGTGGCCATAGTTCTCATCATACTGCTCGACTGCTTTTGGTAAAGTCAGTGCAACGGGCTGATTCCCCTGCTGCACTTCAAACTTATGCTGATAAAGATAATAATTCGGCTGAATCGACCAATGTAAACGTGCCTGATTGGGCTGTGTTGATTCAACCGTAAATGCAAAAGCCTGTTCAGGGCTCAGCAACGGTGCGGATGAATTTTCTTGGGCGTAAGTCAAAGACCCACATAACAACAATAAAGTCCCGAGAAAGTAACGCATCAGCGAGAAAGACGCCCCCACCTGAACAGACATTTTCATGATTCTCTCACTACGACCAGCCCAAAGCTCTCCCATTCATATTAGAAGTGAGTTTAAGAGCATTCAGGCGGATTGTTCTTAGAATAAAACCGATACGCCGAAGCCACCGTTATAACTTTTTTGATCGCCATTGAGGTCAACACCAATGCTGGCATCCAATTGCGTGCGATTATTCAAAGCATAAATCAGACCTGTACCTAGACCATATTCATAATCTTGACTTTCGGCTTTACGGTAAACAAACTCTGAATAACCCGATAATTTACCGGCAATTTTATAGTCAATGGTTGGAATCGCAGTCACGGCCCAATCACTGTTTTGTGCTTCATAACGCATGGTGATCGAAGTACCGATCAGATCACTAAACTCATACGCGACAGCTGAAGTGAGGCTATAGATATCGTCATGATTGGTGAATTCATCATTGCCCGTTGCAATAATGGCTTCTGCCAACAAGGCCATGGATAAACGATCATCTTTTAGATCAATGGCTTTTTTCAAACCAATGCTGACATCGCCCAGACCATTGGTCTCTTTTTTGCTGCCTGCACGTTTGTATTGCTGCCACACTGGACCTTGCCAGCCCAATTGCAATTCCAAGCCATCCGCCAGACCGGTACGTAATAACATGTCACCGTTTAGGGTTAAAGTCTTGTCTTTGATACCATCGACCTTGCCTTCTTGATAGCTGACACTGGGTAGACTTTGTTCCCATGCCAACTGTCCTACAGGAGTAATCCCTGTGCCGATACCTGAACCTGGGCGATCAAAAGAAAAGTCAGCCGCAAAAGCGGTACTTGTCATTATTGATGCGGCAATGAAGCTCAATGTTTGCAATGTTTTCATTCTATTCCTCATTCTATTTCTAATGGCTTGGCTTATGCGCTGAGCTCTTTTGACATTTTTGCGCCATGCTGACGTAGCAATTCCAGTGTTGCTCGCTCTTCTGGCAATGATTCTGACCAATCAATCTCATCAAATTCACAATCAAAGAATAACTGGCTGATCGAAGATAAAATGGTGAGCCCTTCTTCGTCACGGGTATTCGGATCTACTTTTTCATCAAGTAAACGCTGTACTACAGGTACACAGGCAGAACTTGCCGCATCCCAAAGCGGGCCGTAGAACTCTTCTGCATCCCATAAATGTAAATTGGCTTTGGCTTGAATAAGCGCATCTAAAATATCAAGATAGACTTTAAGTTGTTGTTGCTTTTGTTCTTCGCTCAACGGTTTACCCGCTTCATAAGCTTCGCAAATTTGTTCCCACCACGCGAATAAGCCATCACAAATCAAAGAAACTGGCGGCCCTTGTTCAGGATCAATAAAATTCGGGTCGAGTCCTTCAGCAAGTAAAGTTTGCACTTGGTCCAAATCGAGTTGTTGTATGGCTTGCACCAAGGCCTGCTGTTGCTTATTTAACATGACCAATTCTCACAATATTTTTTAATGGGTCTATTATGCCGAATATCCTGACAGGATTTTATAAAAGCATCTAAAAAATCATGTATAAATTTGATACACGCATAAAAAAAGCCCCAAACAGGGCTTTTTTTATGCGTCGATTTTTACGCTTCATCATCCACTTTTACATCGTCATCTACATCGACATATTCTGGTAAGCCACCACGATGGTGTTCTTTTTTCTCATACAGATGCTCCAAACTACGTTTCAGTTTATCAATTGCACCATGAATCGAGTTATCAATATTTGCTGCTTTGTGTGTCACTGCGACAGGTTTCATTCCTGCTGGACGAGCCTCAATCATACAACGTTTGTCATGATCGCCCGTTTTATCCCCGTTCTCATCACTAATATGAACCGAAAAATGTGTAATACGCTCGCTATAACGTTGAAATTCTTGTGTAAGTTCTGCACGAACATAACTGATTAAGCGTTCACTACCTTGAATGTTTTTATCTGTACGGATTTCAATATTCATAAATATCTTCCTCTCTTATCTGTGAGACGGTGCTACAAAACTTTCTTATCTGGCACACTTTGAGCATGCAATCATTCAGTGCAGTTGTATATTCTGATTATGTAAATACCTGTTGTCTCCTCGCTTTGCATCTGTTGCTTTTCAGTATGTAAGAAGATCTTCTATAGTTCCAATATCTGACTTTCCTTTGAAATATGCAAGCTGATTTTTGACATTTTGATGAAATCTTCAACAAAAAGATGGCTGACTTTAGCACCCTTTTAGGTGGGTTCTGGCATATACAATTCTTTTGTTCATTTGGTCAAATTTGGCTTTATTTTTGCTTAATACCTTGTATCCTTTACACGCCTTTTGGGGGGAGATTTTTTAAATGCAATTGAAGCAACTTGCAGCAACATGTTTATTGGTATCTACAGCAGCTTTCACTCAAGCGAAGCCAATTTGGCAAGATTTCAGCTTGACCGGTTTGTACGGTGAAAACTACGAAGTTGTTGATGAAAAGCAAACAACCATCACGGTTGAATATGCGGCGAAAGTAAAATATGCCGATGTATTCTTCTTTATGGACCGCATGCGTGGCAGCGATGACCACAAAAGCACTTATTTCGAGCTTTCTCCACGTTTAAGCTTAGGAGAAATTTCAGGTCAAAAACTTGCGTTTGGTCCAATCAAAGATGTGCTGATCTCAACCACTTGGGAAAGCAACAACGATGACTTTTCTAGCTTTGATAACTTCTTGTATGGTGTCGGTTTTGATCTTGCTATTCCATATTTCCAATATGCGAATGTAAACTTCTACCGTGCTAACAACGAAAATACCGCTGATGACTACCAAATGACCATTGCTTATGCTTTGCCATTTAAAGTATCAAACGAAGATTTCTTGGTGGATGGTTTCCTTGACTGGTCAACAGGTGAAAAAGATCACGCCAGTGAACTGAACTGGACCACACAATACAAGTGGAACTTGGGTAAACACATTTCACCAGACACTCGCCTCTATTTAGGTGTTGAGCATTCTGTTTGGAATAACAAATTTGGTATGAAAAATCGTGACGAAAACAACGTCAGCGCTTTGATCAAATACCATTTCTAATCTGATTAGAATGTTAAAAAACAGCAAGGATTTCCTTGCTGTTTTTGTTTGCATCACAGAATATAAATGCGAGTTGATCTTTTGTCCGATCAGCATCATATCTATTTATTTTGTCCAATTTGATGACCTTCGTCCATGTCTGTAAATATTGCACTTGCCGATTCTGCCTTAGCCACACATTTCCACATGCGTTTTGCCACGATCGACGACCTCGAGCACATCCTCGTGATCTATAATGCTGAAATCCTGAATGGCACGGCGAATTGGAATGATCAAGCTGTTTCGCTCGACGATTACCAGCAACGTTTTCACGGCATGCAGCAACAACAATTTCCCATGATCGTGGTCGAAGACCTAAATAGCCATCAAGTCGCGGGTTATGCCTATTACACTGCTTTTCGGACCATCAGCGGTTATCGTCAAAGCATTGAGCATTCTGTTTTTGTTGACCCAAGCTACGCACGCCAAGGTCTGGGCAAAGCGCTGATGCAACAACTGATTCATCTGGCCAAACAACAAAACATGCATATCATGGTGGCTGCGATTGATAGTGAAAATAAAGGCTCGATAGTGCTACATGAACAGCTTGGCTTTATTCAAACAGGTTATATGCCACAGGTTGGACAAAAGTTTGGCACATGGCGAGATTTGGTCTGGATGCAACTGCAACTCACAGAATCTCAATAAAAAGCTCACTTTTACCCTACTGTCCTACCACTAAATTGTGGCTTAGAATGAAAGCAATACTTGATTTCAAAAAATAGCCAAAATGATTAAAACATCTCAACTCGGTCTGTGCCTTTCCATTGCAATCGCTTCAAGCGCGAGCTTTGCCGAAGTTTCTTTTGAACAAGAATTGCAACAGAGTTGCGCCAAAGTGAAACAATATGCGCAAGCAGGTAAAAAGTTTTACGATCAAAAGCAATATCTAAAAGCCGCCAAACAATTTGAAGATCAAGCGGCATGGGCACATTTCTGTCAGGCCAATGCTGACGAAAGTGGCATTCAGGTTAGTGACCGAGACATTGAAATTGCCAACAACAATGTCGGCTTGAGTTATGCCAAACTGGGCAAGCCACAATGGGCCAGAGTCTGGTTTCTTAGAGATAAAGACTCGAAAACCAGTCAATACAACTTAAAACAGCTCCCTAAACCAAAACTATCTTCGGATCTACAAGGGACTTATGTCCGCGCCAATGGTTTTGGACAATGGGATTACATCAAGGTCAGCAAAAAACAGAATCAATATGCGATTGCCTTTGATGGCTATTACTTTGGACTACGTGGCCTGATCTATGGACCCAATATGGGACAGTTTGAAACCAGCATGCCAATCAAATCAAAACAGGCCAGCTATCGCTATGAGGACTGTCAGATCAAACTTCAATTCGCCAATGACCCGAATCTAGGTCAAAAAATTGAGGTTGAACAGCACAATGGCGAGTCCGCATGTGGTTTTGGACACAATGTCTATGCAGGCGGCACGTTCTATAAGGTTGAAGGCAAATAAATCTAGGCTAACCATTTAATGTTCTAAATTGCATTTTCCCAACATTCACTATCGTGATAGGCGACATGGATGTCGCCATGTTCGACTGCCTTGCGCTGCTTCCAAAGCCATGCTTTGGAATTGCTCAGGACGACCCGTCAGTCGAACAAAAGATTTTTGCTTACTTTTGATCTCTCAAAAGTAAGGTCCATCATAAAGATACATTCCTTAGAACAAGGATAAAGTAACTGTTAGCCAAGAAATACTAAATCGCCACCAACTCCCGAATCCCCTTCTCAGGCATCTCCTCCCCCCGTCCTTGTGCAATCACCTGCCCACGCGCCATCACCGTATACGCATCCGCCAACTCTTCAGCAAAGTCATAAAACTGCTCCACCAAAATAATCGCCATCTCGCCTTGATCAGCCAACTTACGAATCACCCGACCAATATCTTTAATAATCGAGGGCTGAATCCCTTCGGTCGGTTCATCCAGAATTAATACGCTTGGTTCTGAAGCCAACGCTCGAGCAATCGCAAGCTGTTGTTGCTGACCACCGGATAAATCACCACCACGGCGGTGTTTCATTTCATCCAGCACAGGGAAAATCTCATATAAATGGCTTGGCACCTTACGGGTCTTGGCCCCTGAGAATTTAGCCATGCCAATTAAAATATTTTCTTCTACCGTTAAAGTCGAAAAGATATCACGACCTTGCGGCACATAGGCCAAACCCGCACGCACCCGTTGCTCAGGGGACATTTTGGCAATATCTTTGCCATCTAACAGGATTTGCCCTGACTTAATCGGCAGAATCCCCATCAAGCATTTCAATAAGGTGGTTTTGCCCACACCATTACGTCCTAAGACCACACTACATTCACCCACAGGCGCATTAAAAGACACATCACGTAGAATATGACTGCCACCATAGAACTGATTAATTTGTTTCACTTCTAACATGTGCCTCTCCTAACGTCCTAAATACTTTTCAATCACATCTTCATTGGCCTGAACCTCTGCCAATGTACCCTCGGCCAAGATCGCCCCTTGCGCCAATACCGTGACTTTTTCACTGATGGTGTCAATAAAACTCATATCATGTTCCACCACCACAAGGGTGTGATTTTTTTTCAGTTCCAGACACAGTTCAGCGGTACGCTCGGTTTCAGCATCGGTCATTCCTGCAACAGGCTCATCCAGTAAAATCAACTTGGGCCGTTGCATCAGCAACATGCCAATTTCTAACCACTGTTTTTGTCCATGTGACAGCAGACCCGCTGGCTTTCGTACAAATTCCTTTAAACGAATCTGTTCCAAACTTTCATCCAAAGCCAATTGCGCTTCTGGATCTAAACGAGAAAAGAAGCTTTTCTTCACCCGTTTATCTCGTGGTGCTGCCAACAGTAGATTTTCCATGACAGTAAAATTTTCAAATACCGTTGGTTTTTGGAATTTTCGACCGATGCCCGCTTCGGCAATTTGCTCGGTACTCATTTTGGCAAGATCGTAGTTTTGCCCAAAAAATGCCGTACCTGTGGTTGGACGCGTTTTACCAGTAATCACGTCCATCAGGGTGGTTTTACCCGCCCCATTCGGCCCAATGATGCAGCGTAATTCGCCCTCGGCAATGTACAGCGATAAATCATTCAAGGCCCGAAATGAGTCAAACCAGACACTGACTTTTTCCAGATATAAGGCAATGCCATGGCTAAAATCCGCACCTTGCGGCTTGGCACGACCATAGCCCTCACCCAGTTGACCGCCATGTTGAGCTGAGTCTATTAATACATCACTCATTTAATCACGCTCCTTTTTAAAACGGTCAAATAAACCAATCACACCTTTTGGTAAGAACAAGGTCACCACGATGAAAAGTGCGCCCAAGATCAATAACCATGCTTCTGGCGCAGCCACCGTGAAATAGGTTTTCACTGCATTGATTAAACCTGCCCCTAAAATCGGGCCAATCAAAGTGCCACGTCCACCCGCAGCCACCCACACCGCCATTTCAATTGAATTGACTGGGTTCATTTCACTTGGGTTAATGATGCCTGCCTGCGGCACATACAGTGCCCCTGCAATGCCCGCAATCACTGCAGACAATACCCATGCGGATAACTTGTACCACAGCGTACGATAGCCGAGGTATTGCAAACGATTTTCACTGTCACGAATCGCGCCCAATACTCTCCCATAAGGACGATTCATCAGTTGACGTAGGCCAAGGAAGCACAACATCAACATCAACGCAGTCACAAAGCACAGCGTTGCGCGCATTGGTGCAGAGGTAATATCAAAACCCAAAATTGTTTTAAAGCCTGTAAAACCATTATTGCCCCCAAAGCCTGTTTCATTACGGAAAAACAGTAATGCGGCGGCAAAGGTCATGGCTTGAGTAATGATCGAGAAATATACGCCTTTGATTTTGGAGCGAAATGCAAAAAAGCCAAAGATAAATGCGATCAAACCGGGTACCAGCACCACCAGTGCTAAAGCCCACGCAATATGCTCGGTCCCGATCCAATACCAAGGTAACTCGGTCCAACTCAGGAAGCGCATAAAATCAGGCAGACCATCACCTGCAGATTGACGCATCAGGTACATGCCAAAGGCATATCCCCCCAAAGCAAAATACAAACCATGTCCCAAGCTTAGAATCCCGGCATAGCCCCAGACCAGATCCAGTGCAAGAGCCACCAAAGCCAAACACATGATCTTGCCAATCAAGGTGATCCAGTAAGCGGATAGGTAAAATGCCGAGTCAGGAGACAACAGGTGTAGCCATGGCAACAATAAGAGCACGCCGAAACAAACTGCAATCGCCACCGCGCTATAGGGCTTGTCAGCAAATAAAGAAGTGATTTTCATTGGCTTACTCCACAAAACGGCCTTTGATGGCAAACAAACCTTGTGGACGCTTTTGGATAAACAAAATCACAAGAACCAAGAGAATAATTTTTGCGAGCACTGCGCCTAAACCAATCTCTAAAACTGTACCGCTAATCCCCAATCCGAGTGCCGCCAATACCGCCCCCCAAACTTGACCGACACCACCGACCACGACCACAAGGAAGGCATCAATAATGTAGTTTTGTCCAAGGTCTGGTCCAACATTACCCACCTGTGCCAAGGCACAGCCTGCCAAACCCGCCAAGCCTGAACCCAGACCAAAAGCCATCATGTCAATCCGTGCAGAACGAATCCCAACAGCACGCGCCATTTGACGGTTTTGCGTTACCGCACGTACAAATAAACCAAAACGGGTTTTATTGAGTAAGAAAAGCAACAGTAATAACACCGCAACAGTAAAGCCAATAATGGCAATCCGGTTATACGGCAACATCAGGCTCGGTGTGAGCGCAATTCCGCCACTCAACCATGCTACGTTGGAAACCTCTACATTTTGCGCACCAAACACCATGCGCACCAATTGCATCAGGATCAGGCTCACCCCAAAGGTGGCAAGTAAAGTCTCCAGTTGACGACCATAGAGCGGGCGAATCACGGTGCGTTCAATCAACATGCCCATCAAGGCACTGACCAGAAATGCCGCAGGAATTGCCGCCAATAGATACCAATCCATCAATCCCGCAAAATGGGTTTTAAAAAAGCTTTGAATCACATAGGTGGTATAGGCACCGATCATAATCAGCTCACCATGTGCCATGTTAATCACCCCAAGCAGACCATAGGTAATCGCTAAGCCGAGTGCTGCGAGCAGTAAAATACTGGCGGTACTCAAGCCTGAAAAGATATGGCCTGACCACTCACTGATTTGTAGTCGGGTTTTAATTTTATTGTGTGCATCCAACAACGCTGCCTTCAATGCAGGATTGCTTTGCGGTTGTTCTAAGGTTTGAGTGATCAAGGCGAATACGTCAGGACGATTTGAATCGGCTAAGACTTTCACGGCTTCAAGCTTGGTGAACGCATCAGGGCTATTAAAATCCAAACGGGCTTTGAGCTGTGCTAAACGTGCTTTGACCTGATCATTTTTTTCATTCAGATAAAGCTGCTTCACCATCGCCACATCGAGTTCAGCCAAATTATTTTCTAAAATATCGACCGCAGCTAAACGTTGTGAAGCATCTGTAGAATTGAGTTTGGCCTTGGCTTGACCAAAATTCAGTGCCTTGCGTAAGGTATTGACTAAAGTCACTTGAGATAAATCCGCAGGCCATTGTTCCAGCGCCTGTTGCTCAGGATAGCTGAACAGCTTGTCATCATTTTTTAACAGATAAGTATTCCCTGCGCTATCGGTATACAGCTCATTTTGATCAATATAGGCCACCAGTTGATCCAGTTGTTCAATACTGGCAGGCCATTGATTGAGCATGGCACGACGCGTGGCAAAATCGGACTTCACAAAGGTCTGAATGGCATCTTGAGAAGCTGTAGACGTCACGGTTGTTGCGGATGTGGCTTCTGCCCATGCTGGACTAAAAATCATCTGTGCCATGATGCAGAGCAGTGCCAAAACATAGTGTTTCGCCATAGAACTCCCCTTATTATTAACGGTTTTAAATAGATCAAAAAACAGAATAAAAATGCCTGCTGCCAATACAGCACAGCAGGTGAAAAGCCCCTTATTTCGGGATATACGGACTCCAAGGCTCTGCCTTGATGGTTTGTGGTGTTTTATAGACCACGTCGAATTGACCATCACCGCGGATCTGTCCAATCATTACGGGTTTATGTAGATGGTGATTAGTTTCATCCATTTTTAAGGTATAGCCCGATGGTGCAGCAAAGGTCTGACCTGCCATCGCATCACGAACTTTGTCCACCTCAGTCGTACCTGCTTTTTCAACCGCTTGCTTCCACATATTGATCCCGACATAGGTCGCTTCCATCGGATCGTTGGTCACCACTTTGTCTGCATTTGGAAGTTTGTATTCCACCGCATATTGTTTGAATTTATTCACAAACTCAGTGTTCTTCGGATTTTTCACCGACATGAAATAGTTCCATGACGCTAAATGACCGACCAATGGTTTGGTATCGATACCACGTAATTCTTCCTCACCCACCGAGAACGCCATGACGGGAATATCAGACGCTTTAATGCCTTGGTTGCCCAATTCACGATAGAACGGCACATTAGAATCGCCATTGATGGTCGAAATGACCGCAGTCTTTTTACCCGCAGAGAACTTCTTAATATTGGAGACAATGGTTTGATAATTACTATGACCAAAGGGGGTGTACTCTTCCATGATGTCAGCATCGGCCACACCTTTCGACTTCAAGAATGCACGCAAGATTTTATTGGTGGTCCGTGGATAGACATAGTCTGTACCGAGTAACACAAAACGTTCTGCTTTACCGCCTTCATCTCCCATCAAGTATTCAACTGCAGGAATCGCTTGTTGGTTCGGTGCTGCACCGGTATAGAAGATGTTTTTAGATTGTTCCTGACCTTCATACTGCACTGGATAGAACAATAAGCCATTCAGCTCTTCCACTACAGGCAACACTGATTTACGCGAAACAGATGTCCAGCAGCCAAAAATAACAGCCACTTTATCTTGGGTAATCAACTGACGGGCTTTTTCTGCAAATAATGGCCAATCCGAAGCAGGGTCAACAATCACTGGTTCTAATTTTTTTCCGAGTACCCCACCATTGGCATTGATCTCATTAATAGTCATCAAGGCGGTATCTTTAAGCGAGGTTTCTGAAATCGCCATGGTGCCTGAAAGTGAATGTAGAATCCCGACCTTAATGGTATCGCCGCTGGCTGCGGGTGCAGTTTTGGCTTCTGTTTTGGTTTGTTCTGTTTTTTCTGCTGGTTTTGAACAGCCAACTAGACCGATCCCCATCATGGCTGCCATCAGTACAGACATCGACATCAATTTGTTTTGCATCTTTCTCTCCACCCATCAATAATTGTGATTTTTACTGGGTGGAGTTATTCAATTTCTGTGCCAACACAACAAGCTATTGTTTTTAATTAATTTAAATAAAAGTTAAGCCTTAATCCCTCAATCTTGTATACAACATTGCATACAAAAAATACGCAACGACCTAAAAGAGTGCAGATGCTTATCCTCATCATTATCTGCTGATATATTAACTATATGATGGCTGTACCTGACCAGTAGCCTGCAATTAATGCACTCATGATTTCCTTATGATGGTAAGTGTAATCAGGCTCATCCAGCAAAATTTGTAAATAATCTGCAACAACTGCACGTTGTTCAGTATTCAATAAGCTGAATTTTCTTTCTCTATCGTGCCATTCATGTGTCAACGTAAAACTGAGGTCATGAAAATAATCCCCATTTAAACTTGCTAATAAAAATGCAGGTAAATGAAACAGCATGCCCTGAGCATCAAAAAATGTTAGGCTGCTGTTACAGCGATTTAAGGCATCAACCGAAATGTTATGCCAATTTAGTTTTTCATCTTTGGCACGATAAGCCAAACACTCTGCTTGGCTTGCATAATCATCCATCCCTTGTGCTTCATATAAACCAATTCCCTCTTGTAGAGTGACTCCATTAAAAGCACTAGAGATTTTTTGTTTCACTTCATCTACCTGTTGCCAACGTGGCAAGAGTTCTTCGGCTGCTTCAAGCGTGATGGGATCATAGCCTTTCTTACGCATCTCCTGAATATCACTAGGTGAAGGATATTTTTTCATCAGACCACGATATCCGCTAAATTACCCTTTTGTTCTAACCAGTGCTTACGGTCGGCTGAACGCTTTTTCGCCAGCAATTTATCCAATAAACCTGCGGTTAAATGTGCATCATCCAAGTCCAACTGCACCAATCGACGCGTATTCGGATCCATGGTGGTTTCACGCAATTGACTGGCATTCATCTCACCCAACCCTTTAAATCGAGTGATCTGCGGATTCTTGTTGCCTTTAACTTTTTTCAGGATGCTTTCAAGCTCGTCATCATCCAAGGCGTAGTACACATCTTTACCAATATCAATACGATAGAGTGGAGGCATCGCCACGAACAGATGCCCCTCTTCAACCAAGGTCGGGAAATGTTTTACGAATAAAGCGCATAATAAAGTTGCGATATGCAGACCATCTGAATCCGCATCGGCAAGGATACAGATCTTTCCATAACGTAATTCAGACAGATCATCACTGCCCGGATCGACCCCGATCGCGATGGCAATATCATGCACTTCTTGAGAAGCCAACACTTCATCCGAAGAGACTTCCCATGTATTCAGAATTTTTCCGCGAATTGGCATAATCGCTTGGAAGTTCTTGTCGCGTGCTTGTTTGGCACTACCGCCCGCAGAATCCCCTTCGACAATAAACAGCTCACTGTCCTCACGGGTTAAGCCAACACAGTCCGCCAGTTTTCCTGGTAGTGCTGGACCTGCCACAATCTTCTTACGTTCAACTTTTTTCGCTGCTTTAAGACGACGCCCTGCTTTGGCAATCGCCATTTCAGCCAGTTGTGTCGCAATCTCTGCGTGTTGATTCAGCCATAGGGCAAATGCATCTTTGGCGATGTTCAGCACAATATTAGAGGCTTCACGACTGGATAAACGTTCTTTGGTTTGCCCAGAAAATTGTGGTTCTTGGAATTTCAGCGATAGAATAAAATTTACGCCATCCCAGACATCTTCCGCAGACAGCTTCATATTACGTGGCAACAAATTGCGTAATTCACAGAATTCACGCAAGGCTTCGGTCACACCTGAACGTAGACCATTGACATGGGTACCACCTTGCGCGGTTGGAATTAAGTTGACATAGCTTTCCTGAATCTGCTCGCCACCTTCCACATTCCAGCAAATCGCAAATTCACAGGCAGCGCGGTCGGCTTGACCACTACTGACAAAAGCAGGATCTGGCAAGATGTCACGATCTTGCAATTCATCCATCAAATAGTCGACTAGACCATTTTCAAATTGCCATTCAATCTTTTCATTATTGATTTTATCGTCATAAATAATCTTTAAGCCTGCAGCTAACACAGCCTTGGCTTTTAAATTATGTTTCAGTGCTTTAAGTGCAAATTTAGGGCTATCAAAATATTTAGTTTCAGGCCAGAAACGCACGGTCGTGCCTGTGGCACGCTTAGCGACCTTACCTTCTAAGACCGACAAAGGCGCAACGGGCTCGCCTTGTTCAAAGGCCATTTGATAGAGATTACCTTGACGCTGTACTGCCACTTCAACACGGGTCGATAAGGCATTGACCACCGAAATCCCGACCCCATGCAGACCACCAGAGAACTGATAGTTATCGGTACTGAATTTACCGCCTGCATGCAGCTTGGTCAAAATAATCTCGATACCACTTTGCCCATATTCAGGATGAATGTCGACTGGCATACCACGACCATTATCTTCAACTGACAATGAGCCATCTTCATAGACCGTGACACAAATCTGGTTGGCATGACCCGCAAGTGCTTCATCAACTGCATTATCAATCACCTCTTGCGCCAAATGGTTTGGGCGTGAGGTATCGGTATACATGCCTGGTCGACGACGAACAGGATCTAAACCAGAAAGAACTTCAAGGGATTGGGCCGTGTATTGTGTCACTTGGTCTGACTTCCTTATTGGATCGCTGCCGATAAAAATTCGAGAATTAAAGGTAATTTTTCTTCAAAATCATCCATTGCATGATTACCATTAGCGTCGGTTAAAATCAATGATGATGGATGAACTGCACTATAATAACGTTGAGCTTGCTGATAATCCAAGACTTCGTCGCCTTGTTGCAACAGCACCAGAATTTTATCAGCATGCGCCAGTTTCGTGTCAGCAATCGATTGTAATTGCTGCAGTTGATCGGCATCAAGGGTCCATGATGCAGTAACTTTGAGCGGGATTTGTTCAATCCCAAATAAATCTTCGAATAAACGCCATGGTTGCATAGCCGGATTAATCAGTACAGCAGCACAGCCATATTTAGCGACAAGATATGTCGCATAAAAGCCCCCCAAGCTACTTCCCACTAAAACAACTTTATCCTGTGCTAAATTTTCGATAAGCTGAGAGAGTTGTTCTAGCACTTGGTTGGGCGGCTGATTTAAATCAGGTAAATGCACCTGTATCGCCTCATGCTGTGCACAATATTGTTGCAACTGCTGCCCTTTTATCGACATCGGACTGCTTCGGAAACCATGTAGATAGATAATTTGCATACGCACCAAAATAGGCAATGAGTTGACATAAAGTGAAATAAATCACATTATTTTGATTAATAGTTAAACAAATAACAATATAAATTACATTTAAGCTGGATATTGTCTGACACAAAAAACGATACTGTACTCCGTTCATCAGTATTCTAAAAAAATTACGTATGAAAGACATAAGATGTAAGCGTTTGTTGTAGTTTATCTAAACAATATTCAGAAAAAACACTTCAAACCTTCGGTATATATCAAGGATGGGGAAATCAATATGCCAAGTTTAACACCTCTGCATGAAACCTATTGTAAGTGGGATCGCACGCCCCCAAGTCAGGCAGATGTTCTGGAAGGTTTGGCACAGCTGGTCAGTACCAGTCTCAGTGGCGTACACGAACTGATCCAAGTGGTACAAACTGAAGTATTAAGGACAACGCTCGGTTTAAGTGCACAAAAAGCCAAACAATTACAAAAGCACCCTCAACTGCAAAAGTTTTATCAGTTTTCTTATGTGGCACTGCAGAAATATGGCAGTCATTTTCTTGCACCTAATTTACGTCGCATTATTGAAAAATTTCCAGTCTTGCATGATAAGCCCTTAACCCCAACCTTGCATTTTTTAGTGGGTGCGCTGAATGGAGTTTTTGGTGATTTCTTTTTAAAGCAACACAATCCAATGGCGTTACCAATGGTGCTTTATGATCACTATGGTTCATTACAGCAAGGCGAGCTAACAGGCCGTGTGGTGATTTTGGCTCATGGTTTGTGTATGAACCATTTAACTTGGTCTAATCATCGTTATGGTGGGATTGGTGAGCGTTTGCTCGCGCAACGTGATAACAACACCATGTTGTATTTGAATTACAACACTGGACGCCGAATTTCTGCGAATGGCCGTAGTTTTGCCAATACCTTAGAGGATTTGGTACAGCGTAATCCGCGTATTACCAGTATTGACCTGATAGGGCACAGTATGGGCGGTTTGGTTTCGCGTAGTGCCCTGTTTTATGGCAAACAGAATCTGTATCAATGGGTGCATATGGTCGAGAATCTGGTTTGTATCGGTTCGCCACATCATGGTGCAGTACTTGAACGTTTTGGTTTCGTTTTACAGGACAAACTCGGTGGCTTCCCGTTTATCAACTTGCTAGGTCAGTTGGTGAATGTGCGTAGTAACGGCATACTTGATCTACGTTATGGCAGTGTTCGTGATGATGACTGGGAACATAATGATGCACGTATTGGCTTTGCCGACGACAACCGTAAACCTGCTCCTCTCCCATCGCATATCAATACCTTCTTGATTGCAGGGACTTTAGAATTTGAGAAGTTACGTAATAAAGCGCTGTCTGTGATTGGGGATTATCTGGTTAGTGTGAAAAGTGCTTTGGGTGAACACCAAAATCCACGTTTCCAATTGAAATTACCTGACACCCATAAAGCGGTTTTCTATGGGTTGAATCATTTTGAAATTCAGTATCATTCCAGTGTGGCCGAACAAATCACACGCTGGTTATATCCAGATGCTAAAGAGAAAGTTGAAGCCGGTGTACAAACCCATATGATCAACGTACCTCAAAACTATACCTTTGATGATTTAGAAGGCATTGTTGAAACCTAAACCATAAAAGCTCAGTTAGGATCTAGCTGAGCTTTTATCGATCAAAATCAGTGACAAACCTCATCAGCTTAGAAATACCCTTACTGAACAAATTCACCTTGGTCATTTAATTTTAGTTTTAGATCTTTTCCATATTCTTTGTATAAAACTTCATACTTCTGATTAATGACAATATTTTGAGATGCATCTAAGGTAATGCTTTTAACCAAGCCAAATCGGTTTACCGTTGTCAGATTTATTTCTGGGTTTCCACTCTTACTTGATGATGGCGAGGCAATTAATAGAACACCATCTTTTGTTTGTGGAAAAACAACGGAATCGCCATAACTTGGATTCATAAATTTATAAACTTTGATCAAACCAACACTATCAATTAAGTTAATCGAGCCACAATTCATTCTCTGTGCAGATAAAATACAATTGAGATGTGCATTTGAGCTATAAGGAAGCGAAGTGATCAGGAAACCATCATCATTTTTTAACTTTGCAGGATTTGATGAAGCTTTTTGTGTTTGACTTTGATGAGAAATTTCATGTTTCTTTTCCGGGGTAGTTCTACAGGAAGAAGTTATGACGCTTAGGCTGACTAAGCTTAGAATATAGGTATATTTTTTATAGAGTGAAATCATAATAAATTCCTTTAAAATTAACCACAACGACCATAATATTCACTAAATTTAATCTTTTTCTTGGTTAAGCAATTTACCTGCTTAGGTACAAAATCATCAGGTATTTCAGCTTTAGGATAAAGTAGATAATCATCTTGAATTAAAACAGGTTCCTTATTCTTTTCTGTTTTAAAAGTTGAATACCTATGTCCGACTTCAGAACGATCTGCACAGGTACGATATTCCAAGGTAAAATTAGTTTTACTAACAGCAATATTATCAAATGAGCTATAAATACATCCATTATAAGAGTTATCAAAAATTTGTTTGTTTTCATAAATTAGCGATTTATCTATGCCACTCAAAATACGTATGGACATCAGTTGGTCTTTTTTTCCTAAAATTTCAATTAAATCAACCACACCATCACGATTAATATCCATTCTATAAGATTGTAAAACTATTGCTTTCGCATTCAAAGAATCATTTTCTGAAGAATGTGTGGATGCTATCGTAAAACCTAGAACGATACTGATTAACAACCCTTTGATCAAAAGACTAATTTTCATTTTTCCTCTCCAGAATAGAACAGTTTTATCATAATAGACTCAAGAAAAATGGGCTTAGCCTCGCAAAATGTAAAATTAGATTCAGGAAAACTCTGTAAAATTAAAATAATAATTGAGTTATGCTATCTTGAGTTTCCTCCATAATTTTATTTAACTTTACCCCACTATTTTTTTGAAAAAATTTCTCTCGTTTAAATTAAAGATATAACACTCATTCTCAACATTTATATTATTATCATGATATGAAAATGTTGTACCTAACAAACAAATTTGATTGTTGCTTTGACTAAACTTAACAATAGGTGGCTCTGATGCAATCTCTTCGAATTTATCATCAACAAAATAACCTACAGATTGCTCTAATGGATATAATTTTTTCGTTCTAGGATCCAATACAATAAAGTATTTAACTTTTCTAGGTACACCCTTTCCAGTATCTCTTTCCTTATCAATTACTAAAGCAATTTTATTCTGAGCAAAGTTTACTTTTTTACTTAATGCATCCTTATAAAGTTTTAAAAAATTATCTGAACAAAAATCAATGTAACCTTGTTCAAATTCACACTTAACGACATGCTCTTGTGTAATTGCATCAATATCAAAATTTTGATTATTTTCTTTAGAAAAACAAGAATTTGAAAGGACTAAACCAATAGTCAATATCATTACTATTTTCAAAAAACTCATTTAAAACTTCCTATTAGTCTAAACCAACCACTTTTCATCTTTTATTTTTAGAATGATATACCCCAACTCAATTAGGGCATATCAAATCAACGTTAAATTATTATTATTTCAAATTTTTCTTTAATAGCTTTCCATTCTCATTTTTATAACTAATCACTCCAGAGTTATCAATTGAGTAATAATCACCTATTTTCTCTACCACTAGCTCAGGTTTTATTTTTATCAAATAAAATTCAGAACTAGTTCCTTCATCTGTTTCTATATACTTTTCAGCAATAGAATAAAAGCTATCTTTCATTTTAGGAAGGAACCTAAAAGTATTTGCATTCAATGAATCTATTTTCGAATTATCAAACATATTCACAAAATCAGGAGATATTTTCTTTAACTCAGATAAAGAATATGCCCGATTATTAGACCTTTCAAGCTGCTCACATTTTTTAATTGCGTTTTTCTCGGCACATTTAGAGAAAGAATCCGAAGAAATTGGTAATTTAATTTTATTTATCAAACTGTTATAACCATGATTATCATATTTCTTTACTTCACTCTCCAACTCAACTCTGGATTTAAAATCAAAACTTCCATTATGATATTCATAGCAAGTTTTCACTGAGGTATAAGAGTTTCGATACTGATTAAAATTTCCGCTTAGGCAAAATAAATTATTATCTAATGAAAATTCTATAGGTTTAATATTTGATATCACACTTAATGATGCTGGAAATGTATAAACCTTTTTACCTTCCATATCTATGATTGCAAAATATAAATCGTTTCTTTCCTTAAAACTCATTAAAAACTTATTTTTATCAAAATTTGATTTTTTACTTTTTATAATATTATTATAATTTATTAATTTCTCATTGGTGCAAAAATCAACCTCATCATAATCAACAGAACAGCCTTTGACATCGATTTTATGAATATACTTTACTGCAGGTGATTTCACTTGGATAGGATCTTGCAAATAACCACTCCATAAAAAATCCTTTTTTGCATAACAAACATTAAAAGAAATACTCAAAAAAACTAACAAGAGCAATGATATTAATAAACCAGTTTTTCTCAAAATTAAATACCCTTTATATAGTTTCAACACCTATAAAAACATAGTTACTCTTCGCAATCTGATATAGAAAAATCTTTTTCCTGCAAATGAATCCCTTGTATTTCTCTATTTACTACATCAAAAACTAAAATATTGTTTTTTTGACCACTATCAAAAATCTGATAGTTAAAATCTTGCTGAGAATCTCCAGCCCCCTCACTTTTAATTTTTATAACTTTATATCCTGCTTTATAATTATTATTTATATTTTCAGCAGTCATTCCATTACTAATACCCTTTGAAGTATGTACACTTTTATTTTCATATTTAATTAAAATCTCAACTAGCTTTTTAGAGTGAAAAGTATATGAAATAGCTGAGTCCGGATTAAAAATAGTAGTACAACTCCCCACATCATTCATTAAATTATCTTTTGAAGAAAAATTAATTTCAGAATATTTATCACCAATAGAATAAATCTTTCCATTATAATATAAAGAATTAAAATCTATAACATTTTTCTTACTTTCAATTTCATTAGCATGATTACATGCCATCAATATCGAACATAATGACAACAACAGAAACCTATTCATAATAAGTATTTCAAAAAATTGGCTTTTAAAAAACACGATAAACACATAGCTTCACTCCTACTATTTATATTAAAATTTATTTTAATTATTATTCTAGGGTTTAGGTATTAAATAAAACCCTAGAATAAAACTTTAGTTATTTAGTTTCTTTTTCAGCTGCTAAAACACCTGTAGTTTCACAACCTAAGGTTGATGAAATACATTTTAGATTAACGTTCAAAGTAATCTTGAATGGCGAAGTTTTTCCATCTTTATAAGTTTTAACATTTGCAAGATACGTATACTGGCCTTTCTTAGCATCATATGTTACTTGGTCACCCATGAGTAAATCTGTTTTCTCATCACCATCTTCACTGTTAGAAAGCATTACGGGTATTTCGGTAAAATTATTATTTTTCATATTATAAAAATAAGTTGTGACCTGATTTTTTTTAAAAGGAACTCTCACGTAATCTACAGTACTAATTTCTCTCATTCTAAAAGCAACAATATCTTTATCATGATATAGCAAAGTAAAATCAACATTAGACTTCAAAGTAGCTGTTGTTTCAAATACATTATACACATATTTTCCATTTAAAACTTGAACCCCATATTTCTTTAATGTGTAGTTAATATTTTTCTTTGTTTTATTAATATTACCAAAATCAGTTAATTTTATTTTAAAATTAGGACTAATAACAGAATATTTATTATATGTATCTATATATTCCACAGGTGATTTTACTTGAGTGGAATCTTGTAAATAATCATTCCAAGAAGAATTTTCTTTTGCATAACAAACATTAAAAGAAACACCACAGGCGATTATCATTGCAAAAGTGTTCATAAATTTCATAAAAACCTCAAAATCAATACGGTAAATTCGCATTTATAAATGGTATAGGGTCAATCCTTCCATCCAATCCAACGCCTAATAAAGGAGCGCTCCTTGCTTCAAAATGAAGATGAGCTCCATTGGAAATTGCCGTCATCTTATTCGCATTGCCAGTTGAACCTGTCTTTCCAATTTCCTCTCCTGTATCCACTGGATCATCTTTATCCACATTAATATCTGACAAATGAGCGTAAAAAAAGTAGACATATTGATTTTTTGTAAGTTTACTCTGAGCATATTTTTTTTGTTTTTCCGCTAAGTCATTTATATCAACCCTTAAAACAATAACTTTACCATACGCACCACCAGAGTCCTTAGCAAAAACAATCACCCCTCCACAGACAGCATATATTTTTGTGCCGGGATTAGCTTGTAAGTCAACGCCTTGGTGATTTTTGGTTCCATTATTTCTTACTTTACCAAAGGTTGCGCCTTTTGCGTTAGCTAAGCCAGCTGTCCGCAACTTACAATCACGTAAAGGATTATGCCAACCTTCATCCCCTCCCACAGTTTTCTCATCACTTTGAACTTGAGGTTTATTACTCTCACTCTTTGGTGCTGATTGTTGAGTATTAGTAGTTTGTGTCGCTACCGGTGAGGTTACTTTTTGCTCTTTAGAAATAGGGGATGGTACTGATTGTCCTTTTAATAGTTTAATTGTTTCCTCCATGCTTAGGTTTATTCCCGAAGTTTTACTCTTATCGACGACATACTGATAAATATTGATGTGCCCATCAATATAATTTCTTAGCCATGCTCCATAAGCTGCTTTCGCATCACCTTTATACCTTTTTAAGAATTCTTCAGCCTGTTTAGTGCCATTTTTACCAAATTGAATAAACAATAGTTTCTTAGCTCGTTCTGAGCTTAAAGTATTTAAGACGAAATTCTTTCCTCCTGAAGCCCCCTCATGGTGTAACAAATAAGCAAACTTTGCCATTGAACTTGGCTCAGTTAAATTCTGATAAGGAAGACCAGAAGTTTTAAAATTACTAACAGCATATGCAGCGGCAGCATCAATTGCCATTTCTGCATTGAACCTCAAATTTAATTTTTGCTCTTTAGTTAATTTTGGATTATTTTTTACATATTGCCCAACTAATGAATTCCTATCATTACACATAGCGAGCCATGTTCCATCTAAGAATTGAGTCAACCCAGCAGCAGAACTAGAATTTGCTTTACTATTCACATTCCACTCCCCAGTTTTTTTTATTTTTGCAGCTTCGGCATCGATAACAGCTGCTAATGAATGTGCAGTAAAACCATGTCGCTTAGCGGCGCTCACAATATAAGCTCTATATTTATTATTAACTGGCTTTAATAAAAAATTATCTTCTGTAAATTGTGCAGCAATTATATGTGTACTATTACCAGCATCTGTTCGTTTCTGCTCCTGTCTTTCTTCAGGTAATTGATTTTTTTCTTTAGATGCTACTCTTTGGGGCTGATGAGGATTTTTTGTAGTTGATAAACTTTCAAGCACTGAAGAGACTCCATCGACTATCGGCTTACCCACCCTTTTTAAACTATTTTTAATTTCAGATGCAGTCTCGTTAAGTAAGCCTTCTTTTACATAATGTGATCCTTCTACTTTAATTTTTCTTGAAGTTAATTTTAATACTTTCCGACCTAAGGGAAGCGTTTTATGGTCAGCAATTAAATCAAAGCTGCCATTTATATTTTTGAAGAATACTTTTAGCCCCTTAGAATGGTCTTCTATTCCTATATCATCAAATATACCATTAGTTGTATTCTTTATGATTTTCTTGCCATCAAAATCCAATTGAATTGTAGCTTTTAAGATTGGTTTGAAAGAAAGATCCATTAAAACTATTTTTAATTGGGTTTCATATTTATGACCGCTACTAGACTCATCTTTTAAATGAATTTTCTGCCCTATTTTCAAGTTATGAATCATTCTGCCTGATAATGAGTTAATTCTCGCAAGCTCTTTTACTGTAATACGATGTTTTTTTGAGATTCCCCAAAGAGTATCACCAGATTTAACTATATAAACATTTGACATATAGACTTACCTATTGTTCCAAACCTTTTTTTTCAGCTTGCAAACCATGCTCACCAATTTCAAATTCATCTTCATTTTCTTCTTCGAATTTATCCTCATCATCAAAGATACTTGACCATTCATCAAAACCAATCAATGCTTCGTATCGTTTTGATTCTTCTTGCATTGATAAATCGCTTTTCCCTGTTGAATTCGTTACCCCTTCCCAAATAATTTCTTTTTTATCTGGCTCATACATCTGTATTTTTGCATTTTCTATCCCCGTACCTGCTAAACTTGAGAATAAGAAATCAACAGCATACGGTCCTATTTTTGGTAATTCAGGAACCTCGTATGAAACCTTAGCCCCACTCACAAACAAATGCTGACCTGCCTTACTTTCAAACTTACCACCTGTGGTTGAAAACACCCCGTTAGCATTAATCTTGAGTTGAGATCCACCGGCTGTCAGTACAATTTCTTTAGGGCTAGTAATTTCAATCTTATCTTCTGTAGAAATTAACTTAATGACCCTCTTGGCAATCGCTTCAATCGCATCATCCTGCGCCTGCAACTCCAATTTCCCTTTTGCGGCATAAGCTCTAAAGCCTTTCTGTGCGGCAAATAAACTGATCTTGTCCTGTGCATGCCCAATAATATTCTTCTGTGCGCTCAAGTTAATTGAACCGCTGGCACTCTCGGCAATATCCTGAGAGGCCTGCAAAATAATATTTTCAGGCGTGGTTAATGCAATTCCATTCGGTGATGCCAACAACATCAAGGCCTGTCTAAAAATCTTGCCTTGTTCTTGTTGCTTGGCATTCGAACTGCTTTCCAAACCTTGGGTATAACCTTCCATAAACCCCTGTAAGGAGCTCAATGCTTTGGACGGAGTGATGTCTAACTTGCTGCCTTTACTAAAGGTGCCACAGGTACTCATCAGCTCAAAATCTTTAATATCGACATTGGCCAAAACCTTTCCGACTTCTTTAATACTTTCAAAAGGGTTTTGCTGAATTCGATCTTTAATACTGGCAAGCTTGCCTTTGACAATATCAGCGCCATGCTCTTCAACGTTTTCAATGAACTCTTTCAGATTTTCAACCGCATCTTTGGCATCACTAAAGAACGCATTAAACTCATCTACCGCACCTTTGGCATTGCCGCCAAGCGCACCAATATCCTCAATAAAACCACCACAATCCTTCAAAGCATGGATCGGATCATTACTCATCCCTTCTTTAAATAAATTTAAAGTGCTATCCAGTGCTTGACCTGTGGTTTTAAGTTCCAATGACTGAATAAACTTCGGTAGACGATTAATCACATTTAGCGCATCAGTCTGTTGCTTCGCAGCCACTTCACTGAGCATTTTCATGCTGTCATAACCCTGTGACAGCAAAGATTGTGCCTGGGTAGCTTCCAAATGGTCAGCAATCGCCTGTTCTTGCGCATAGGTACTGATCAGCATGCCTTTGCCTGCCCGTACAGCACCCCAAGCATCCGTTCTAAGCTCGAAGCCCTCACCACGACCGTTGCTGCTTTCCTGCACTTTAGGATGACTTAAATTACCTAAATTCAGCTGTGTTGCCGCATGGCTACTTTGTAATTGGGTACTGATTTGCCCTGTCGTATCATCAAAACGTAACTGGTTAAAACCATTGCCATTGACTTCCTGACTGCGGATACCACTGAGTTTTTTAGTGTCTGGAAGCTGCCCTTTGACATCAAACTTGGTCGGAGAACGCTGTGCTTCATGGATTCGTCCTGTCACAAAAGGACGGTCAATATTGCCATCAAAGAAGTCGATGACCACCACCTCACCAATCCGTGGCAAGAAGCGTGCACCATAGCCTTCTCCTGCCCAAGGGGTGAGGACATCGACCCATGCCGAATCGGTGTCATTGTCATTGCTGCCCGCACCGCCATCATGTCCATGATCATCACTACGGGTAAACAGAAAACGTACTTTAATTCGTCCCCACTCATCCACATAAATAGTTTCCCCTTCGGGCCCAACTACTTTGGCGCGTTGCGGATAGGCAATCGGACGATGTAACTCTGGATCATATTCAGGGGTGATCTTGATCTGACGGCGAATCAAGGTCAGTTCATTACCCTGACGCTCTGCCTCGTCATAGTCGTGTTGATCCCAGCGGCTCTGGCTGAGCAGTTGACTGACCTGTTGCTGTAAATCTTTCGGTAAATTATTTTGATTGTAGAAATGCTTGGCAATAATCAGGAACTCCTGATCGGCCCCTTCATGCTGATCAATTTCGGGATGTTTCCTAAGATTAAACCAATAACCGACTTGGCTATCGCGCACGGTACTATAAGCCTTAAAATATTTGGCTTGACTGGCGTACATGTCATTGAATTGCTGATTCAGTTTTTCTAACTGACTGCCGCCTGAAGCCGTGGCTTGGTCTTCACCTTTTAAGTCCTGCATCCAAGCTGGGCTGATATGCCATGCCTGCTCAAGGCTTAAACTGGCAGAGTCGAAACTGTCCGAATGGTTATGGCTGGTGACCACTGAACCTGCACCTTCTTCTTGCGCCAAGGCATCAGGCTGCCAACGTTGCAGATGCACCGCAGTCGGCTGCAAGCTACGCACCGCCACAAAACCGGTTATGCTGTCCTGAAATTCTGTGGCACTGCTACGGTGATAACGAATACTCCGTCGAGCCAAAGCTTGATATTGACTATTATCATCAATCAATCTCAGCTTCTGTGCTTTGACAGGGGCACTTGAATGCGGTACAAAAAGCTCAGCTTCATCAATCAGCCAGTTTATGCCTTCACTGCGCCATAAGCGTGTAAGAAAAGAATAGTCGGATTCATTATGGCCCATCACAAATGGGCGTATATCATAATTCTGGCTTAAGCCACTCAGATCCAGACTCAAACTTGCTGCAAATAATGGACTTCTTTGCTGCCACTCTTTGAACAAAACTTCAGTGATTTCCACAATAGTTTTATTCATAAAAACACGGCTATTACGGCGCTTATGCCATAAATGGGTCGCATCGTGTACAGTCAGCTTATACAGCGTTAATGCGCCATCACTTTGTCCATAACAGGCCTCGGTCACAATCCCCGTGGTGCGAAACAGTTGCCCTGAATCGGTAACCTGATCAACTGCAACCTGAACCCCAATAAATTGTTTGAGGGGAATCTGGGCATTGGTCGAAAGACAAATCAGCTCGGCTGACAAGCCCTCATTAAGTTGATGCTGGCCTTGTATACGTTGTAAAAAAACTTGGTTATTCAGTAATTTATTAGAAAATTGTACGTGAATGGCACGTTTCTGTGCATTTAGCCCTATTTTTTCTAATACATTAAATATATTAAAAAGCATTTTTTATAATCAGATCGTACGGGGAATCGGCTGAACTTTACAAAAAACAGACCTATCTGTCCACAAAAAAAGCTTTTAAGCAACAAAATGGCACAACTTGTTTAGTTTTTGAGAAAATAAAACCCGAAATAGACATTCATATTTCGGGTGTTTAAATGATTTAGAACAACGATTCGCTTATTTTTGTGTAACGCGATAGTTTCTAAATAATTGCCATAAGCAAATCAGTAAAATCAAACTAAAATAAACCAGAGACCAAACGGGCAGCGATTGACCGAGGAAAGTCCAATCTATCGCGGCGCATTCCCCTGAACCCGAAAGTACTTCTTGTAATACGGTTTTCATTGGCAAGGCATCCACCAGATAGTTTAAGCCAGGCCCACAACTTGGAACCTGATCAGGTGGTAAACTTTGCAGCCAGACATGACGTGCCGCAACACCAACTGACCAGCCAATTGATAAGGTTGCTAAAAATGCATAAAAGCGTTTGAAACCACTTGAAACTGGATTATGGATAAAGGCGACTAGCGCGATTACGCCCATCCCAATTAAGCCAAGGCGTTGGAAAATACAGAGTGGACAAGGATCCAAGCCCTGCACATGTTCTAAATACAACGCAAATGAGATACCAATAATGCTGGTCAGTACCAGTACTGCACTGACTAAGCGATAATTCCATCGCATGGGAAGTCCTCTAAAATATTAGCGATATTGTGCAAGATATTGTTCAAAACTCATGTCGTTATCTTGTTCAAGTTGCGCCTGTTTTTGCAACGAAGTTTGCGCCAATTGTTCAAAATAGTGTTTGCGTTCTTCACTGAGTGGATGTTGGTCATAATGATCGACATGTTGCTGCGCCATGACACTACCAAAATTCCATGTGCCACCATGTTGCAAGGTATCTGCAATGACGTGGGCTGAAGGTGTGTTTTCAACATGGTCTAGGCGTTGTTGCATCACTTGAATGGCATCTTGATATAGCTGGGTGCCATCCATTTGGTCTAGTATCTTGGCACAGGCTTGAATCGCATTTAAGTGAGTTTGTGCCCAGTCTTTTAATGAGATCGAACGATCTCCTTCTTCGATCTTGGCATCTGCCGCACGACCACGATTCACCACTTCAGTTTGGTTACGATCAATCTGTTCTTGTTCTTCAGCAAAGAGATCCGGACTGTCTTTGAGCAAGCAATACAAAGCTAAACTTTCAAGGAAGCCTGCCGAAATTTCATCAATTCCAATCGCGCTATACGGATTCACATCCACTGCACGTAATTCGACATAGCCAACGCCACGATTTTTTAAGGCTTGTGAAGGTGTTTCACCTGCTTGCGGCACCTGTTTAGGACGCACCAGACTGTAGTATTCATTTTCAATCTGTAGTACATGATCGTTGATCTGAATCGGCTCGCCCTGTTCATCATTTAAACCGAGCTGGGTAAATTCTGGATAAGGGGTATGCACGGCTTTTTGTAAGCCATCTAAGTAATCGTGCAGATCATTATAATGAATCCCAAGTTCTTTTTGTGCTGAGTTTTGATAACCCAAACGCCCCATCCGCAATGCAGTCGCTTCCGGTAAATAAAGTGTGCCTTTGACTAAAGGCTGTAAATGATGCTGACGACCAGTCAGGAAACAACGACACACCGATGGACTTGCGCCTAACATATACATCACTAAAGGAATCAGGCGAATAAAATTGCGAATCAAACCAAAATAACGGTGACTACGATAATCTTGCAGGCTGAGCTGTTTTAATTGTGGGTTGCTCTCATGCTGCTGTAAAACCGCAAATAGTTGTTCTGGAAACGATAAATTATAATGAACCCCTGAAATGGTCTGCATACGGCGACCATAACGTACGCCTAAACCACGGCGATAAAGCGTTTTAAAGCGGCCGATATTGGAACTGCCATATTGTGCCAGTTTAATATTTTCTTCGTTATCATCCAGCATACAGGGCATCGACAAAGGCCAGAGTTTCTCACCCTCCTCAAGCTGTTGATGTACGATGCTATGGATATCACTTAATTCGTTTAAAGCGGCAGCGATGGTGCTTTGTGGCGTGGTGATGAACTCCATCAACGCTTCTGAATAATCGGTGGTGATATGTGGATGTGTTAACGCTGAACCGAGTGCTTCTGGATGATTTTTTTGTGATAAAAATCCATTACTTTGCATGCGTAGGCTTTCACGCTCGATCCCACGTAACATCCCCTTTAATAGCGAGGCATCTACCCAAGTTGGTATCACAGAGGAAGTAAGGCTGGGTTGATTCATATTCTATGCTCGCTTATTCAAGATCAGCCGACCACATACATGGTAGCGGCTTCGTCGATTCTACAGACATGATGTGCATGCCGATCCCTTCGACTCAGCCAATTATAACGACAATTACGATCTAGTCATCTAGGCTCTGTTCACATTTCATAAATAGCTGCGACAGAAACCCCTGTTTAGTTTGGCAATTTTTATCACAATCTTGTTACATAAGACACGCTGAAATTGTGATTTTATTGAAAAATAAATCTTCCAATGGATACTCACCCATGCAAGCGCAAGACATTCTTAATTTTTGGTTTGACCCTGATCATCGTGCACTTTGGTTTGCAAAAAGTGATGATTTTGATGCAAAAATTCGTGCGTCCTTTGCAGAGATTCATCAGCAAGCTGCTCAGGCGGAGCTGTGGTCATGGCGCCAAACACCTGAAGGACGTTTGGCTGAAATTATTATCCTCGATCAGTTCTCACGAAATTTATATCGAGATCAGGCACAGGCCTTTGCCTACGACAGCTTGGCTTTAACCCTGTCACAAGAAGCGATTAGCTTGCAGCTGGATGCACAACTCAGTCCCGAGCAACGTTCCTTTCTTTATATGCCGTTTATGCATAGCGAATCCAAACTCATACATGAATTTGCCCTAAAATTGTTTCAACGCTTAGGCAATGAAATTAATTTAAACTTTGAGAAAAAGCATAAAGTGATCATTGATCGTTTTGGTCGTTATCCACATCGCAATGCAATTTTAGGCCGTAACTCAAGCGCTGAAGAACTGGAATTTTTAACTCAACCGAATAGTAGTTTCTAAGTCGATCTCCCTCGACACTGTACACAGGAATGGCATATGAAAGCTTTATTAATATGCACCCCGCTCCTTGTCGCACTGACATTTGCAGGATGTGCAACGGTTCCCTCCAAACCCAGAACCTTTGACCAACTCGGACAATTCACCGCTTATCCGTTAAATAACAAAACTTACCGCGTTGGTTTCCAAGCGGATAATAATTTGAGTTATGGTACGGCTGAGGAAATTACCTTGCTCAAAGCAGCACAAACCACGGTCAAAAATGGTTTCCGCTATTTTAGTGTGGTGGATGATCCAAGCAACGCTCGCCATAAAACACCCCGTCAGGCGGTGATTTATCCGACACCTTCGTATTATCCTTATGGTTATTATCGTCGTCATCCAGCCTTTTGGCCGGATCCATTCTACGATACCCCACAAGTGGTCAATATTGATCCGATTCAGGTGTCGTATACTATCGAGTGCTTTAAGACACAGCAGCAATCACCAGATGCCTTTGATGCACAACTGATTTTGCAATCCTTAGGGCCTAAATATGGCTTGAGTCCAACAGGAGACGTGTTGCAGCCACCTGCACCACCTCAAAACAAAAAATGAAATTAAAAGGATGACTCAATGAGTTCAGTCGAAGAAATCCACGTCCCAAGCTTACAACGAAGTAAATACTTCGCCACCATGGCACTGATTATTGCAGTGGTGTCATGGGTCGCTTTAATGGTCGCGGCACATTTCCTGCCTGAATATAAATGGCTCATCCATATTTTCATGCTCGGTGCAGAAGCAGGCGTGGTCGGTGGCTTGGCGGACTGGTATGCGGTTACGGTGTTATTCCGCAACCCTTTTGGCAGAATGCCATTACCCAAACTGTTGCGTGATCATACCGAAATTATTCCGCGCAATAAGGCCCGTATTGCCGAGTCAATGGGTCGCTTTGTACAGGAAAACTTCCTCTCCCCACAGATTGTAGAACGCAGTCTACAAAATGCCGATATCAGTTTGGCAGTAGGTCAGTGGTTGGCTAATCCTAAGAACAATCAGCATGTGGTGCAGATGATCCAGCACACTGTGCCGAGAATTTTTGAATTTGTCAGCCAAGATCAAATTGCACATTTTGTCCAAAATAACAGTGTGCAATGGGTCAGAAGCACCAAGGTCAATAAATTGGCCAGTGAAATGCTGCGTGCCGTATTGGAAAATGATTTCCATCAAGATGTGTTACAGCGTGGACTCGATCTGGCACATGAATGGATGGTGTCTCATCCTGAAGAAGCACGTGATTTATCACGTAAATTATTTCAAGAATTAGGCGTTTGGAAACTGGCTAAAGGCGCAAGCTGGATCGGCATTGATGTACAGCAACGCACCATTGATTCACTTATTGAAAAAGTTGAATCGATGCTGGCCAATCCTGATCATCCTTGGCGTCAAGATATTGAAGCTACCACGCATAACTTGATGTTAGAACTGGCAGAGCCTGACAGTGAAGCTAGCCAACGTTTAAATCGTGGTAAAGATGCCCTGCTTGATAGTCCACAGGTATTGAACTTTATCAGTGGCGCTGTAGCAATTTTATGTGATGCAATTAAAACCGATTTAATGCAGGAAGATTCAGGCATTGCCACCAACTTACAGGCGGCTATACAGCAGCTCGGTGAAAGTCTGATTCAGAATGAAAAAGTGCGTCAGGTACTGAATGAAAAGATGATCGGCTTAGCCACCAATTTCAGTGAGCAATATAGCGACAAGATCATTCGTTACATCAGTGAGCGTATTCATGAATGGGATTCTCGTGAAATGATTGCCAAAATCGAAAGTGAAGTTGGCGGTGATTTGCATATGATTCGCGTCAATGGTGTGATTGTCGGTGCATTTATTGGTTTAGCACTCGGCGTGATTCGTGCCATTGTTGAAAATGTTTTGTAATATAGCGTCAATATTGACTACAAAAACCTGTCATCAATAAGATACGCGAGAAAGGTCATTCGCAACCTGCGTGATTTCAATTAAGTACTGTTTCTGCGATGTAATAAAACCAATGCAAGAAGTGAACAGGTTTTGCGAATGACAATGCTTTTGGTTACTTTGGGCGAAACCAAAGTAACTCCAGCTGAAGGCTTATCCTGAAATTAGATGAGCTCTCGGTAAGACACCGTCAAAATACATAATCCATTAAAATTCTATTAGGTCATTTCAATCATGTTGCAACTTCAGTCAAAACTCCCAAGCCAAGGCGTCACCATTTTTAGTGTCATGACTGAACTCGCACAACGACTCAATGCCCTGAACTTATCCCAAGGCTTCCCAGATTTCCCTGCGCCACCTGCATTACTCGAAGCCCTCAGCCAAGCGACACTCTCAGGTTATAACCAATACCCTGCGGGTGACGGTGTATTGGCCTTAAGACAACAACTGGCAACACAATTCTTGGCACGCGATCAGTTGCAACTCGACCCAGTCACTGAAATCACCATCACCCCTGGTGCAACCATTGCGATTTTCTGTGCCATTCAAGCCTGTATCCATGCAGGCGATGAAGTGATTATTTTTGATCCAAGCTATGACAGCTATGCGCCTGCGGTTCAGTTGGCAGGTGGAAAATCAGTGCATATCCATTTAGATGCACCAAGTTTTCAGGTGAATTGGCAAAAGGTCAAAGACAGTATCAATGCCAACACCCGCATGATCATTGTCAACACCCCACATAATCCAACAGGGGCAATTTGGTCAGAACAGGATTGGCGACAGTTAATTGATTTGATTCAAGATAAAAATATCGTGGTGCTCTCTGATGAAGTCTATGAACATCTGATTTTTGATGGGCAAAAACACCATAGCGCACTGCAATTCCCCGAATTGCGTGAACGCAGTTTTGTGATTGGTTCTTTCGGTAAAACCTATCATGTCACTGGTTGGAAAACGGGCTATTGTGTTGCTGCGCCACAACTTATGCGTCTGTTCCGCCAGATCTATCAATTTGCCAATTTCTGTGGCACCACTCCGTGCCAGATTGCACTGGCCAACTATATGCAACAACATCCTGAGCATATTCAAGAATTGCCAAGCTTTTATCAGGCAAAACGTGATCTGTTCAATGCCCAAATTCAAAATTCACGTTTCGACTTCATCCCATCTCAAGGCACCTATTTCCAAAATCTGGATTACAGCAATATTCGCCCTGATCTTAATGATATCGAAATGTGCCAATTTCTTGCGGAGCAACATAAAATTGTGGCCATTCCAATTTCGGTGTTCTATCAACAAGCACCAGCATCATTACGTCTGATTCGTTTCTGTTTTGCCAAAACCGATCAAACACTACAACGCGCAGGTGAAATCCTCGTACAATGTTGATCAACAAAAAGAAACTGAACCCTCATCTTCAACACAACTGAGAATGTTATGTTGACAAAAATACAATCGTTTCAGGATGAAGCGTGAAGGAAATTGAATGACACCACGCCAACCCTTGGTCATGCAGCCGAATCTCTGGAAAACCTTTTTTGTGTTTCTGGTACCGTTGATTGCCACCAATATTTTACAAAACCTGTCGGGAACCATTAATACCATCTTCGTCGGGCAAATGATGGGTGTGAATGCAATTGCCGCAGTCTCCGTATTCTTTCCCATCCTATTCTTTTTACTGGCTTTTGTGATTGGTATTTCCGCAGGCTCCACGGTGCTGATTGGGCAGGCATGGGGTGCACAAAATCTGGAAAAAGTCCGTGCTGTGATCGGTTCAACCATATTTATGACCTTGATCGGCGGCAGTATTATTGCGGTCTTGGGACTAATCTTCGCCAAACATATTCTGGAGTTACTGGGCACAGATCCCACAGTGATGCACCTGTCCTTACCTTATGTGCAATGGATGTTGGTGGGCAGCCCCTTACTGTTCGTCTATATTATTTATACCTCGATCTTGCGGGGTGTCGGTGATAGTGTGACGCCACTGATTGCCCTGAGCCTCACTAGCTTGATTGGTTTGGGTGTAACCCCCGTTTTGCTGAAAGGTTATTTTGGTTTTCCGGCGTTAGGTATTGTTGCTCCTGCGATTGCAACCATTATCGGTTATGCCGCTGTGCTGATTTTCTTAGCAATTTATCTAAACTATAAAAACCATCCACTGAAAATTGATGGTCTATTGCTGCAACATATTCGCCACGATGCTGAACTGAGTAAATTAATTTTAAAACTCGGTATTCCAACGGGGATTCAGATGGTCACCACCTCCTTAGCGGGTTTGGTGATTATTGGCTTGATTAACCATTATGGTGCACATGCCACCGCAGCTTATGGCGCAGTCAATCAAGTACTGAACTACATTCAATTTCCAGCCTTGTCGATTTCGATTGCCGCTTCGATTTTTGCAGCACAAGCGATTGGTGCAGGTCAACCTGATTTATTGGCCAAAGTCACCCGTACCGCTTTGGGTATGAATTTCTTATTTACCGGTAGTTTGATTGCTCTGGCTTATTTGTTCTCAAAATATCTAATGGCACTGTTTATTACCGATCACAGCGTAATTGAGCTGGGTCAACAACTGTTATTTATTGTGCTGTGGTCGATTCTATTCTTTGGTGCCAGTGCTATTTTTGCATCGATTATGCGTGCCAGTGGTGCGGTCAATATCCCAATGCTCATCAATATTTTCACGATTGTTCTGATCGAAGTGCCGTGTGCGTATTGGTTTAGTTCATTGTGGGGCTTAACAGGCATCTGGATTGCCTATGCGCTGTCCTTTGTTTGTCTATGCCTGTTCCAAGCCTTTTATTATCAATTCTTTTGGAAGAAGACCAAGATTAAGGTGCTGATCTAAAACCACCTTCTGACGGATATAGAAAAGCCATTCACAGAGAATGGCTTTTTTTCATGCTGACAACTTACATCATCTTGGTTGCAAGCGCGGCAATACGTTGATAACCCGTCGGGAATAAACGTTGGAACGAATCCACAATACGCGCATCGGTACCAATCAATAAACGGCGTTTATCTTTCAATACCGCATTTAAAATTTGACGTGCAGCTTCTTCTGGTGGGGTGCGCAGGAACTTATCGAATTGCTTGATTGATTTGTTCGGGTCCATGCCCAAGCTCTTCAAACTGTCATTCATTTTCGCTGCTTTGGCGATATTGGTACGAATCCCGCCTGGATGTACGCAGAGTGAGCTAACACCGCCCTTCTCAATGTCCAATTCCTGACGTAATGATTCAGTAAAACCGCGTACCGCAAATTTGGTTGCGTTATACGCCGATTGGGTTGGTTGCGAGGTTAAACCAAAAATACTAGAGATGTTGATGATGTGACCATCTTTGGTTTGTTTGATGAATGGCAGGAATTCTTTGGTGCCATAGACCACACCCCAGAAATTGATTCCAACAATCCATTCTAAATCTTCATAGCTCGCACCTTCGACGGTTGAGCCAAGTGCTACGCCTGCGTTGTTGAAGATCAAATTGACTGAGCCATGATCCTGTACGGTTTCTTGCGCCCACTGTTTCACCGCATCACGGTTTGAAACATCGAGTACTTTGGTGGTCACTGTTACAGGGTACTGCTTCACTAATTCAACAGTTTGCGTCAGGCCTTTTTCATTGATATCACTCAATGACAAATGACAGCCTTGTTTCGCTAATAAAACTGCCAGTTGTTGTCCAATCCCAGAACCTGCACCGGTGATCGCTGCGACTTTATTTTTAAAATTTTTCATTGCCTATCCTTTGTACTACGAATGATACGCACATATTCGCTCAGACCATGTGCTGTTTAACCTGTAACCAATATAATTTTGACAATACGTGTTGTCAATATAGTACACTCTAGCTTTAAGACAAATGGCAATAACCAACATCCTACATGTCATAATAGGCCTATTTACATTTCATGACTGATGATGTTTAAAAGAGACAAGGCATATTTTCAAAATTTAGTTATGCTAGTCAGCACAACAGGGTTGAAATGCAACTATTAGACACACGATTTAAAGACTTTTTAGGGAACGGTTTTCTCAATGGCAACTCAAGATCAAGCGACACGCAAGAAAAACAATACCGAAGCGAAAGAACGGCAATTCAAAGGTCTATCTTTAACTGAACGCAAAGAAGCACGTCGTGAAAAATTGATTGAAGCGGGTATCGCAACCTACGGCACACAAGGCTTTTTCTCGGTCACAGTTAAAGATGTCTGTAATGAGGCCAAGCTGACTGAACGCTATTTTTATGAATCTTTTAAGAAAAGCGAAGAGCTGTTTCAAACTGTATTCTTAAAAATGATTGAGAAAATGCAAACCTGTTTAACCCAAGCCGTTTTAATGGCTGCGCCTGAACCCAAGAATATGGTGACCGCAGGTTTGTCGGCGTTATTGGGTGCGATTAAAGATGATCCACGTATGGCACGGATTATTTATATTGATGCGATGTTGGTGCAGGATTTACATAATCAAGCCACCATTCAAGAAACGCTGACCCAGTTCGATCGCATTATTCAGGGCTTCGTGATGATCACTATGCCCAATGCCCCACATAGCACTGAAGAAGTCTCGTTGATGGCAACTGGCTTAAATGGTTATGTTACCCATATTATTATTCGTTGGGTCTCGGAAGGCTTCAAACAGCCTCTGGAAGATGTTCTGTCCGCCTGTTGTGCTGTCTTTTTGTCTTTTATCGAAACCACCTCGCAAAAAAATTAAAATCGTTTTACAGTTTTGTGACACCCAAAGCTGTTAAACTACAGTTAAGTTAAGCAGATGAATTCATTTGCTTTCTTGCGAGGTAAATTGTCATCAATCCGTCATGACTCTGCCCCATGCTTGTCACAATTTATTGCTAAATTCGACTTTATTAATTCTTTTGCAATGATATTGTCATAATTAATCTTTGTAATAAGCCTGTCATAACAACAAAACGGTTAAACCGTTACAGATTTTAAGGGTATTGCGCTGTGAAAGATGACTATATTTTAATTGTCGATGATGAGCTACCGATCCGCGAAATGATCCATACCTCTTTAGATATGGCAGGCTTCCAATGTTTACAAGCTGAGGATGCCAAACAAGCGCATCAGATTATCGTTGATCAGCGTCCTGCGCTTATTTTGCTGGATTGGATGCTACCAGGTGGCGTGAGCGGCGTAGACTTATGTCGCCGGCTCAAACGCGATGAAAACTTGGCCGAAATTCCTGTAATCATGCTGACTGCACGTGGCGAAGAAGACCATAAAGTACAAGGTCTGGACGCAGGTGCCGATGATTACATGACCAAGCCATTTTCAACCCGTGAACTGGTGTCTCGTATCAAAGCGGTGTTACGTCGTGCCAATGCATTGAGCGGTGAAAAAGTCATTGATGCCAATGGCTTATTACTAGATCCTGTCAGCCAGCGCGTCAGTTTTGGCAACAGTATTTTAGATATGGGTCCAACCGAATATCGTTTATTGGCCTTCTTCATGACCCATCCTGAGCGCGCCTACACCCGTGCTCAACTCCTAGATCAAGTCTGGGGTGGTAATGTCTATATCGAAGACCGTACCATTGATGTGCATATCCGTCGTTTACGCAAAGTGTTAGAGCCATTTGGTGTTGATCGTTTTGTGCAAACTGTTCGTGGCACAGGTTACCGTTTCTCGACACGAGCAGATTTAGCAGTAGGTTAAAAATCCTTTATGTATGAGCCTTACCCCGTCCCTGAACTGGCACGTGAACACCAACGTTTTCGTTACAGCAGTTTATGGACATTTGCAAAACAAGATTTAAGACTGTTACTTTTTTTCTTATTGATTGCGAGCTTAGTCGGATTCGGGGTGGGTTACTTCTGGAGCTGTATTTTTGTCGCCTTTGTGCTGTTCTTCATGCTACAGCTCCGCTCGCTTTATCTGGTGAATGAGTGGATTTCCAATCGCCCTTATGATGTCCCCCCCAATCTCAACGGGATTTGGGGCGCATTGCTGTTCAATGTCTATCGTGCGCAACGTCAAGAACGCATTGTTCAAGCTGAAATGGTCGGTTTGATTGATCGGGCGCAATCCTCTTTAGTGGCCTTGGCCGAAGCCGTGGTTTTAATTGATGATCAACACCAAATTGAATGGTGGAATCCTGCCGCTGAAAAACTGTTAGGGATTAGTCCTTTAGATCGTGGCCGTAATTTATTGTCGATATTGCGCCAACCCAGTTTTATTGAATATTTTAACCACAGTGATCAATCTCCTGATGGCATCCGCCTGCAAGCGCAGATGGATGAAGATCGTTATGTGCAAGTCAAACTGACCCGCTTCGGTGGCGAAAGTCGTCTATTGGTCGCTTACGACACCACACGAGTACATAATCTGGAGCAGATGCGTAAAGACTTTGTCGATAATATTTCACATGAATTACGTACACCGCTTACCGTACTCAGTGGCTATATCGAAACCTTTATTGATCAAGATGATATTACCCCACGTTGGAAACGTGCTTTTACCCAGATGCAGTCTCAAACCAAACGCATGAATGCGTTGGTCAATGACTTGCTACTATTATCTAACTTAGAAAATAATAAAAAAGTTGCTAAGAATCAGATCATTGATATGGCTAATCTGATGAACCAAATCTTTGATGATGCACGTGCCTACAATCTCGATTACGGTCATACCTTAAATCTGGATATTGATAGTCATTGTGACCTGATTGGTTCCGATATCGAAATTGCCAGCGCCTTTAGCAATTTAATTACCAATGCGATTAAATATACTCCTGCTGGCGGTATTATCACCATTGGTTGGCATGAAGATGGTGATCATGCTTACTTTACCGTACAGGATAATGGGATCGGGATTAACCCAAAACATTTGCCGCGTTTAACTGAACGTTTCTATCGTGTTGATAGCGCACGTAGCCGTCAAACAGGCGGAACTGGACTTGGATTGGCAATTGTAAAACACGTGTTGATGCAACACGGCGCATACTTAGAAATTAGCTCTAAAGAAAATGAAGGTTCGACCTTTACTGCGGTGTTCCCTAAAGAACGCTTATACCGCATGATTTAAACCTGAAGGGAACTGCCAAGTTCCCTAAAACAGGATGTGATCATTCCACTAAAATAATATAATAAATTGTTGTTTCATTTCATTATTTCTATTTTTTGATACCATCCTCATGCTAAATACTTCTTTTCTTCGCACTTGTGTTCTATTACTTGGGCTCAATACGCCTTTGGCGATTCATGCTGCTCCGACAGATCCACTGATTGGGACGTGGAAAGTCGTGGATGAACGTACGGGTTCGTACCTGTCTGATATCGTGATTCGCAGGCATTCTGCAACCGAGCAATACAGTGCTGTGATTGTCAAAATGTATCCTTCTGCCAAGGAGGCTGCACCCACTGTATGTACAGCATGTACGGGCACCTTAAAGAATCAACAGATGATCGGCATGGAAGTATTAACAGGACTGAAAATGCTCAATCAAAATGAGGAATTTGGACAAGGTGTTTGGCTCAATCCTTATGATGGTCAAAAATACAGCCTGAGTGGCCGTTTAAGTAAAACAGGTAAAATGTTGAGTATCAATGCGAAAAACCCAAGCAATAATAGTTTCCGCAATATGACCTGGATTCGACTTTAATGATTTAAATTCAGCCACACTAATGATTTATATTTCACATAAAAAAGGGTGCATTTTATGCGCCCTTTTTTATGAATTTAAGCATAAAACTGTCAATTAAGAACTGGTTTTGGCACTCAGCGCTGCTGGCTCAAGCAAATGGCTGGGTAAACCAAAAATATGATCAAAAAAGTAATTATAAACAAAGGTATAACATGGAATCAGCACCATCAAACTAAAATCGAGCAGGAAAGCTTTGACTAAACTGATCTGCATCCACCAGGCAATCAAGGGAATCAAAATCATCACCAAGACAATTTGAAAGCCAATGGCATGTGCCACACGTCTGAGTACCGTACGTTTTTTTGATGTCTGCTTCTTTTCCCACATCTCAAATACAGCGTTATAAACGAAATTCACCGTCACTGCGATCACCGCAATCAAGATCGACAAAGGTCCTGTATGGCTGATGGTTGTGCCTGAAAGCACCGCCAACACCATCGCACAGATAAAAAAGCTCAAAACTTCATAGAAAAATACGTAAGTGACTCTTCTCTTGGTTCCTTGCATGACTACACCTTAAAATCAATAATGAGTGGATTTTACGCCTTAAATTTGATAAAAAAAGTCAAACGTCATCAGATTTACTGACAAGGGAATGACCATGAAACTCAGTAGCGAACAGCTTGAACTGATTCTTGAAATTATTGATCGTGGTAATTTTTCCGCAGCAGCACGCGCTCTAAATCGAGTGCCTTCAGCAGTCAGCATGGCGATTGCCAATCTCGAAGCAGAGCTGAATTTAAAATTATTTGAACGCAGTAAAAATCACCTCTCCCCCACCGAAGTCGCACTTTCTATCGAACCGCATGCTCGACTGATTGTGACCAAATTAGGTCAGCTCGACCTGCATCTGACTGAACTTTCAACTGGACTCGAGACCAGTCTCTGCATTGGTATCGCCGCAGATGTGAATCAAAAGTTTTTATTGGCAGGAATTGAACAGCTGATTCAACACTATCCATTACTCAATATTGAATTGGTTAGTGCACCCCAACAGGAGCTCAAAACACGGCTACACAATAACGAAATTGATCTGTATATTGCCTATAGCTCATCACAACTCGATAACAATGAACGCTTCCGTTTGCTGGGTATGGAACAATTTGTTGCAGCCGTTTCCCCCAAAGATGCGCAACAGCTGAAAGCGCATAATAAAAATGAACTCACCATGTTATCTGAACTCAGACAGATTATTGTTGCGAGCAAGCATTATCCATTACCTGATAGTCGGGTATTGGTCTCCGATTCTTATTGGTATAGCGATAATTTATCCATGGCCATTGATATGGTGGAACAAGGTTTAGGTTGGGGTAATTTTCCCCTTTCCGTAGTGCAAACGCATTTTGCCAAACACAGTCTGGTTCGCTTAGCTTTTCTCGATACCACCAATGGGCTGGATATGCCGATTCATGCGATTTGGCCTGCGTATAAGCCACTGAGCAAATCCATGCAACTGTTGATTGAGCTGTGGCAAAAACAAATCAATCGCGCGTAAAAAAGCCCGACATCCTGTCGGGCTTTTTCGTATTCCTTTCACTAGATACAACTCCTGTCATATCTCACGTCCTGATGCGCAAACTTATCATTCTTGTTTTATGTTTTGGAACTTCCTGTTCCTGATGAGTTCATATTAGGCAATTCAACTGAGTCGGAAAATGGGACATTGCCTCTAATTGGTGTAAGAAAAAGCGTACACTGCTGAGCTTTCTCACCCTTTAAACAGTGAGGGATTATATGGAACTAGGTACGGAAAACTTATCAATCTCCCAATAAATCAATCGGCTGCTCTGTCGTCATCACCCCCATATACTGATCATAGCTGTGTGCCAGTAGACAAATCACTACAGCAGCAATCAAGGTCAAAATCTTATTTCTCATTGTCATCGTCAGCGACCTGAATCAAGGATCTATAAAAAAGGTATAAGATTTCTTCCATCTAATCTAATATAGAAAAAACAAGCACTGATCTAATTTTGAGATATGTGGACATTCAAGCAATTTAATTATCTAATCACGATTGTTGAAACTGGGGGCTTTATTGCTGCCTCGGAAAAGCTATTTATTGCTCAATCGGCCCTAAGCAGACAAATTAAAAATTTAGAAGAAGAAATAGGTTTCGAGATTTTTGATCGATCTGAGAAGAAAATTAGACTCACACCTGCAGGTGAAGCACTGTATAAAAGTTTAAAAACCAATATCGATCATTTAAAAAGTTCCATTGTCAGTGCCCAAAGCATCAGCCGTGGTGAAGGTCGAATCATTAAAATAGCGCACTCGAGTAGTATTGTGCTGGATCAAAACAAGTTGGAAATCTTTGAGCAGCTCTGTGATACCCATAACATTGATATCGAAATGAATACCCTATCCTCTGAATTACAATTGGAATATTTGTTGAATGGCACTATTGATCTGGGTTTTATTCGGCCCCCGATTTATCACAATTTAAATGATGTCAATTCGATCAGTTTATACACGGCCCCCTTATATGTGGCGGCCCATATTTCAGACCCATTATTAAGTGAAAAAGAAAGTATCTCGATCCGTGAATTGGCGCCATTAAATTTTGTTTCTGTACCGCATAAAGCCCGTGGTGGTTTAAGCTATCTGGCAGCCAATTTATGTTTGGTCAATGGTTTTAGTCCGAAAAGAACCAGAATCTACTCAAGGAAAAGGTCTCAACTGGAGCTGGTCGCCAATGGTTTTGGCGTGTGTATTGTGCCTGAAGAATTTGAAGTGATTTTGCCCAGCAATGTCAGACTGATTCAGATTCAGGACGAGAATACCCTCAGTGAAGTGAAGCTCATCTGGAAAAAGGATGAAGATCTAATCGTTGAGCGTTGTGCAGCATCGATTCATGCTTATTATAGTGCCAAACAAATGAACTAAAGAATTGACTGTGTTTCAGATCAAATGAAAAAAGCCCGACATCCTGTCGGGCTTTTTCGTATTCCTTTCACTAGATACAACTCCTGTCATATCTCACATCCTGATGCGCAAACTTATCATTCTTGTTTTATGTTTTGGAACTTCCTGTTCCTGATGAGTTCATATTAGGCAATTCAGTTCAGGCTGGAAATGGGACATTGCCCTGCGTTGGTGTAAGCAAAAACTTACATGATTTTGTTCCAAATCAAAACTAAACCTGAGAAAAATCAAAATCTGCTTTTGATAAAACCAGACTAATCTTATTTACACATCGCTGTATCATCTCATTCTAATAATTGATTTTAAAAGTCCAAAAGAATGCCTATCTCTATACTTATAAGTATGTTTATTTTCTCATTCACAATGTCCATCTCACCAGGGCCAATCAATATTACAATTCTTTCCAGCAGCTTAATTCACGGTTTTAAGAAAACACTTCCCTTCATCTCGGGAGCAACTCTTGGCTTTACCTTGTTATTAATATTTTTAGGCTTTGGGGTGTATAAAACAATCATACATTACCCTATATTTTTCCTGATTATTGAGGTTTTAGGCAGCTTATTTATTTTCTATATCGGTCAAAAAATTATCTTTTCAAAAGCTGAAGTTGAAATATCAAACAATATTTCGGCAGCCAACTTTATAGATGGATTTCTCTTACAGTGGCTCAATCCCAAAGCATGGATTGCCTGCCTCTCTGGTATCTCATTATTTTCCTCCCCCGTGAGTTATCATCCCTTGATTCTGTTTATTCTCATCTATTTCATTACTTGCTATATCTGTTTAATGCTTTGGGGCATTTCTGGACATAAACTCGCAAAAATATTAACTAATCCACGCCAGCTCAAAATCCTGAATATTTTAATGGGTGGGTCTTTAATCATTTTATCGATTTATATGTTGATCAAACTCTTTTGGAGTTAAATGATTGATATAACCGCTCAATCAAGGCATGCGCAATACTATTAACTGGAATATTGGCCGGCCAAACCGCATACACACTCAATGGCTCAAGTGTCCAATTCGGTAGAACTTTCACAATATTTTGCTGTGCAAGATCAGCTTGGATTAACTCATCAGGAGGCGCTGCCAGTCCTACATTTAATTTTGCCAGCTGATATGCGGCTTCAACATTATTCACATAAATATGAGGTTGATAGGAGATTTCAACTTCCTCTCCTGTGTGCTGATGCCGCAATATTCTCTTATTTTTTCTCATACTCAAACCAATCCATTTCATATTGATCAGATCTTTAGGATGAGTAATGGGTTGCTGCTGTTTTAAAAAGTCAGGTGTTGCAACAATACTTCGGGCTAAAGGAAATAGATAGCGAGCTTTAAATGAACTATCAGGAAGCTCGCCAATTCGAATCGCAATATCCACATTCTCAGCGATCAAATCTGTTCGGCTATCATCACAGGTAAGGTGTACAGTTAAGCCCTGATATGCCTCACAAAATGTCGTGATAGATTGCATCAAATCACTGTGAATAAAAACCGCAGGAATAGAAATATGCAATTGTGTCTTTCTAATAATAGAACGTTGCTTAAAATCTGAAAGACCAGATTCATAGGTTTCCAATATGAGTTTGGCGGTATCTAAAAGTTTTTGCCCATCATGAGTTAAGGTCATTTTCCGTGTATTTCGATAAAATAAGGCACATTCCAAATTCTTTTCTAACTTGGCTAAATGCATACTCACTGTCGTGGTAGATAGGCCTAATGCTTTAGCACCTTTTGAAATTGAACCAAACTCAGCAATTTTCGCAAAAATAATTAAATATCTTATATCTTCAATCATATTTTTAATATAGAGTCATTCTTCAAGATTAAAATATACCTCTACATTCTGACGATTTCAAAATAACCTTTTTCGCAATGTTAAAAAACCCGCAATACATGTACAAACAGCCAAAACAAGACCTAAGTTCTGAACAAAACCTGCAATAGCCAACATCACACTCAGTAATAAATAGTAAGTCAGTCCCAATATTGCGCCTGCGGTTCCCGCATTCTGCCGATAATCAGTTAATACGGTACTGAGCACATTTGGAATAACAATATTATAAGCCATCACGATTCCCATCATCGGTGCTAAAAACCATGCAGCGTCTTGTAAAGCAAAAACCAATAGACTCGATAATATTGCGAAAAGACAGGCATATCGAATCAATAATTCAATCTTCCGGCCTTTCATTAACATCCTGCGATTGAAAAAACTTCCCGATAGCGAGAAAATCGCCAACAATCCTCCTGTCCATCCAAACTCTCGTACGCCCCAACCCAAACGCTGAAACAGAAATGGAGCAAGACCGTAATAGCTGAAAATCATTGTATTGAATAATGAAATTAAAAGAACACCTTTCCATATCTTTGAATCTCTTAGCATAATAAAACCCAGCCTAAATAACCTAGGCTTCACCATTTTTTGCGAACGAGTTTCTGGTAGTGCAACTGCGGTAACGACAAATAAGCCTATGGCTAATATAGACAACCCAATAAAAATCCCCATATGCCCATACAGAGAAACGATCCAGCCGCCACTCATTAAGCCAAAGACAGGACTGATTGCAAGTGCAGCTCCCAATACGGAAAATACACGTGCCAAAGCTTTTGACTCATAGCTATCGCGCAAGATCGTTTGGACCACAACTGATCCAGCAGCAGCGCCTAAGGCTGCAATCATTCGAGCAAGCAACAGAATATTAAAATCAGTGCTAAACATTGCCAGTACAGCACCGCATGCGTAGCACATTAATCCCAACAGCATTGTAGGACGACGGCCGATCCAATCGCTTAACCAGCCCCAGAGGGCGACTCCTAAGGCAAAAGCAAAAAAATAGACTGAAAGCGTTTGGGAACTTTGTTCATGACTGACATGAAATGAGGAGGCAATACTCGGTAAAGCAGGGCTATAAATCGTTTCCACCAGTTGCGGAAACATGATCAATAAAATTAATAACCATAGCGGAGGTTGTTTCTTCATTTGCACAATTTTTATCTATTGACTGAGTTCTACCTATTGTTGTGAAAATGAATTCGTCTGATTACAATGATTCAGACTTAAACTATAAAAAAACGGACAAGATGGCGAGAATCAGCCCAACCACCTGTTTTAATGCCGATCATTTTCATCTTCCAGTGATTGGTATTGCTGCGGATATGCCTGTACATGACTCGGGCCAACACAGTCATGGGCGACATCAACTCCTGTTTTCTGCAGCAGGCTGTATTAGCATCGAAATGGACACAAAAGTTTATTTACTTCCCCCTGGCCGGGCGGCATGGATTCCAGCAGGTGTATTACATCGTGCAATAATGCGGGGGGTCATCGCTTATCGCTCTTTATACTTCTCAACGGATTTACCCCTGAGACAAATCCCACTTCAGATTTTTACGGTTAATCCGCTTTTATTTGCGGTTATTGAACGAATGGCATTTTGGCCTTGGGATATGTCTGCGGAATCTCAAAACAGTCTTTTGACCGTATTTATGGAAGAATTAAAGACAGCGCCAAAAGAAAACTGGAGATTATCATTTCCCCAAGATCGCCGTTTATCTGTCTGGATAGAACGTATTCGTCAAGGTGAATTACCCTTACGGTTAAATGTATTCGCCCAACAAGCTGGTGCCTGTGAACGCACCATTAGCCGAATATTTATAAAAGAAACAGGGATGAATTATCAAAATTGGCGTCAGCAATGGAGATTATTGAAAGCCATAGAAATGTTAGCGGAAAAGGAAACAATCAGTAAGATTGCTCAGACGCTAGAATTTATCAGTGACAGTGCATTTATTGCTTTTTTCCGCCAACATACAGGCGTGACACCCACATGCTATATTTGTTAAGAAAAAGCATAATGCAGATAAAAGCCTCTCAAATATACGCTTTGAGAGGCTTTTATTTTTAGTTCAAAACAACTTAAACCGAATGACCTAAACGCTCACCCATCACCACCGTCGAATTGGCTTTAAACTGCTCTTCCCAGACCATTTTATCTTTTTCAAATAAAACCACAGCGGTTGAACCTAGGTAGAAACGACCTAACTCGGCACCTTTCTCCAATTTCATTTGGTGATGCTGCAATTCAACTTTGCCAGATGGTTTTACTTTGCCTGTGGCAACCGTTTCAATACCCGCCACAATCATGGCGCCAACTAAAACCACCGCCATACGACCCAGTTCGGTATCAAATAAACACACCATACGCTCATTGCGTGCAAATAAACCTGGTACGTTTTCAGCCGTGGTTTGGTTAACTGAGAACAACTCACCCGGAATATATAAAGTTTCAGTCAATGTGCCCGCCAAAGGCATATGGACGCGGTGATAATCTTTTGGTGATAAATACACGGTTGCAAATTGACCCTCTTGGAAAGGCTTCGCTAACTGTGGATCACCAATCAATTTTTCGACTGAAAAGCTTTGACCCTTAGCTTGAAAAATATCACCCGCTTCAATTTTACCGAGCTGTGAAATCGCCCCATCCGCAGGACAAACAATGCTATCCGCTTGTTCGTCAATTCCACGGACACCCTCTTTTAACGCACGGGTAAAAAATTCATTAAATGACTTATATTGCAGTGCATTGCTTTGCGCCGCAATACTCATATCAATGCCATATTTTGCTTTGAATGCCTGAATCACAGCAGTTTTTACCAAGACATTTTCACTTGCGGCAACCTTACCGACAACACGACTCAGTTGATGTTGCGGCACAAGATTCTGTGCTTTGATAAAGAGTTGTTTTTTTAAATCTGCTGCAAAACTCAAGACGGTGACTCCCCTGAAATAATAGGACTATCGAGGCGATTGCCCCATTCACTCCACGCACCATCGTAGGCTCTCACTTGCCAGTTGAGCAATCTTGCCAAAATATACGCCAAGCCAGAACGGTGATGAGACTGACAATACACCACCACAGGTTGTTGTAAATTAAAGCCTAATTGTTCTAAGCGTTGTTGTGTGCGTTCAAGCGGGTGTAATTTTAGATGATTTTCACGGTTTAGGGCAGTACTCCATTCAAAATGCAGTGCATTTGGGATGTGACCGCCGCGTCGCGCAGCCAAGCGTAAACCCGTATATTCCTCATTGGTCCGGCAATCCCAGAGCTGAATATTGTCTTGTTCGACCTGTTGTAACAATTCGTGATATTCAATTCGATGCTGCTGCACGGTATCTAAATCAATCTGGAACAGATTCGGAACGGGCTTTACGGGATCAACTTCAGCTGTGGTCGGCAAACCTGCCCCCAACCAGCCATGAATGCCACCATTAATCAAACTGGTGCGGTTAAAACCAAGGCAATGTAAATTCCAGATTAAACGTCCTGCCCAAGCCCCACCTTCATCGTCATAGACCACGACATGATGCTGAGGTGAAATATTTAATTTTTCGATTAAAGCGTGTAAACCAGCTAAATCAGGCAATACCCCATTGGCTTGTTCTTGTTGTGCAACCAAGTATTTAGGTTGTAAATGAATCGCATGAGGAATATGCAATTGTTCATATACCGAAGCTCGGCTTAAATCGACAATACGAATCAACTCGCTGCCCAAATACGGCACCAGTTGTTCAGGCTCAATCAGTAAACCCAGTTTAAAATCTACGTCAGTCATGGTTATGCTGTTTTATCATCCGCATTGGGGATGATATTAACATAGCCGACTTTTTATCTTTGTCTGATTTTTTGCATTCATTTAGCAGAAAAGTAGATATAGCAAAAAGTCCAACGATTATGGATTAAAAGTATAAAATTTGCTCACAATTGCGAAAGTTAAGCCATATAAATCTATCGAGAAAATTTACTGGTGCGGAGGCGGCATGGATGCCGCCCGTTGAACTGCGGCATCAAGGATGTGCCGTCAGTTCAACAAAAGATTTTTGTTACTTTTGATCTTTCAAAAGTAAAGAGTGCCTATACAGATCTCTCATAACGTTTGAGTTATTCCACGGTCATACCAGATTTGGGTGTGAAAAATAGCTAGGCTTCTTCAATATCAAACACCTGACGCAAATACGCCAAGAAGGTATCATTATCCGTCATGGTCTTACCCGGACTATCCGAAATCTTCGCCACCGACTGACGATTACACTCCACCAATTTCAACACAATATTCAACGGCTTCTGCCCCATATCATTGGTCAAATTGGTGCCAATCCCAAAACTTACTTGGAAACGGTCTTTAAAATACTGATGCAATAACCATGCTTTTTCTAAATTCAAACCGTCACTAAAGGTTAACATTTTGGTTTTGGTATCAATCTTGAGTTTGCGATAATGCGCATATGCCTTATCCCCCCATTCATACGGGTCGCCACTGTCATGACGCAGACCATCAAACAACTTGGCAAAATACAAATCAAAATCACGCAGGAAGGCATCCATTCCCACCACATCGGTCAGGGCAATACCTAAATCGCCACGATACTCTTGCACCCACGCTTCCAATGCGGCTTTTTGGAAATTACGCAAACGTACATCAAGTGCTTGAAAAGCCTGCAGGAACTCATGTGCCATGGTCCCAATCGGGCTGATCCCCAACTGCTTGGCCAACAATACATTACTGGTGCCTCGGAATACTTTGGGTGCTGCCGCCTGAAAGGCCTGTACCACGTGCTTTTGCCATTCAAAGCTATAACGGCGGCGTGTGCCAAAATCAGACACAAGGAATGGTGGTTCTTTATCTTGTTGTTCTTGGGCATAGTGCTGTAACTGTAGCAATTTCTGTTGCAGGCGGCGTCCACCCTCAAGCAACACCTCATCACTACGAATACGACGGAAATACAATTCATTGACGATGGCCAAGACAAAAATCTCAAACATCATCGCCTGAACCATCGGGCCTTCAATGCGAATATCTAAGCGCCCAGCCTCATCAATACTGGCTTGGATAAAACGACGTTTGAGCTGGAACAATTCCAGATAATCAACAAAATCACTTTTAATAAAACGTAATGAACGCAGGTACTGTAATTCATCTTCGGCAAAACGTAGTTCACAGAGCAAATCCAACTGCTGATTCAAGTCATCCAAAATATCAACTAAGGGATAAACCGTATCTTCTAAATTACGGCAACGAAATAAATACACACTATGCGTTTGCGGAAACTGATGCAACACCACCTGTAACATGGTGAATTTATATAAGTCGGTATCCAGTAAAGATTGAATAATTGGTGTAGACATGACTGAATTAGGATCTATTCTATTTCAAGCATTAAAGCATACTTTTATCCAGAAATGAGACTGTCTACGACGATGGATATTTTTCTCAAAATCATCTGACTCGGTGTCTTTTTAAATTCAATAGCTTAGAACAATAGCAAAGCTTAGTTGGAGAGCTCAGCCTGAATCTGTTTTAAGCGTTGCTGTTGTCCGAATTGAATTGCAAACTGTTCAGCGCTGAGTTGACCTGTTTTTGCGGCATTAACATCACAATCGACCTGACGCAATTGTTTGGCAATGCTCCATTCGGCCTTAACAATCGCCGCCATTAAGGCGGTATGTCCACGCTTGTCTCGAAGACAGCGATTGGCACCTTGTTTGATCAACACATTGACCGCTTCTTTTTGCCCGTAATAACTCGCCATCATCAATGCGCTATAACCGGAGCGATCCTGCACATCGATCGGAAAACCATGCTTTAAAAACTCTTGTAAAACTTCTACATTGCCTATCTTGGCCGCAGAGAAAAATAGCTCAACCACCTCTTCTGATCCGTTGATTGCGGCAGATGATGTATCTGCATAGGCTGAGGCCGAAACACTGCCGCAGGCTACGCCAATTGCAAATAATGCAGTTCTGAAGTGAATCATCACAATATCCTAAAATTGAATCAGGAGTGCCTGTAACACTCACCCTAGGTGCAGGAAAGGCGATTGAGGTTACAGGACTTTCTGGGGGTAACATTCAGGCACCTGTTACCACATGCTAAAACTAGTTATTCGTCTTTCAATTGCGCTGCTTTCGCTTGAGCATTTTTAAGATTCACACTCACAGCCTTGGCAAGACGTGTCCCATAATCAGCATCGGCTTTATAGAAATAAGACACCATGATGGTCTTGGTCTCGATATCTTTGACTTGTCCAAGGTCTGCCGCAAGATTACGAATCAAGTCATTTTTTTCTAGCACAGAATAGCTACGGTATAACTCACCTGCTTGCTTGAAGGGTTGCTGTTTCTGGATTGCCTGTTGTAAAACCGTTCCTTGCAACGGTGTTTGTACAGCTCTGGCAATCTCAGTAGATGGTTTAGGCTCAATCGTACTTGGCTCATAGTTAACCTGAGACTCGGTTTGCCCCATGTTCATAAAACCTTCTTGGTTGTTGTTATTCACCGCAACCCGAGGGCGATTCACTGGAATCTGCTGATGATTGGCGCCTAAACGATATAACTGGGTATCCGAATAAGAGAAGATACGACCTTGTAACAAACGGTCTTCTGACGGTTCAATGCCCGGAATCAAGTTGCCTGGTGCAAAAGCCGATTGTTCAGTTTCTTGAAAGAAGTTTTTCGGCATACGATTCAGGGTCAAGGTTCCGATTTTGACTTCAGGCACCACGTCGCTTGGCCATATTTTGGTTGCATCTAATGGATTAAAATCAAATTTGTCCAAATCTTTTGGATCAAGTACCTGAATATACAAATCCCATTTCGGATAATTGCCTGCATAGACATTTTTGTACATATCATTGGTCAAATGATTCCAGTCACGACCTTGGACTTCACGCACCTGATCGAGATTCAGACCTTTCACACCTTGTTTAGAACGCCAGTTGAACTTAACGTACTTATATTCACCTTTGTCGTTGTAGAGTTTAAAGGCATGCACGCCAAAGCCATCTAGCGTGCGGTAGCTTTCTGGTGTACCTAAATTTGAATAGACATAGGTCAACATATTGATTGACCAAGGCTGGCTTTTTAAGAAATCAAAAATACGATTCGGATCTTGGACATTGGTCACAGGATCAGGCTTCATGGCATGGACAAAATCAGGGAACTTGATTGCATCACGGATAAAGAATACGGGTAGATTATTGCCGACCAAATCCCAATTGCCCTGCTGTGTATAGAATTTCACGGCAAAACCATGCGGATCACGTGCGGTTTCAGGCGAACCTTTAGGATGGATGACCGTTGAGAAGCGGACAAAAACAGGGGTGGTTGTACCTGCCTTAAACATAGAGGCGATGGTTAAATCAGACAAATCCTTGGTTGCAACGAAATCACCATATACCCCTGTGCCACGGGCATGAACCACGCGTTCAGGGATACGTTCACGACCAAACCGCTGTAATTTTTGAATCAATTGCACATCTTGCAGTAGCGTTGCGCCATTCGCACCCGCTGTCATGGAGTTTTGATTGTCACCTACGAGTGCACCATTATCTTTTGTTAAAGGTGCTGCATACGCGGTGCCAAGCGTTGCTGCAATAATTGTAAATAAAAAAGTTCGCTTAAACATGCTATTAAATCCAAAATCTAAATACCTTTCCTGCATGGGGACTATACAAAGATTCAGACAATAGATAAAAAAGATAATTTTAATAAAATAAATCGAAAAATAAGATCATAGTAAATTCCCGCATTCTGCAAGCTCGATGTAAAGCAGCCTAATCTGCTAGACTGCGGCATCTCTAGCATACGGATCCTTACTTTTCTATGCGTGCATTAATTCAACGGGTCCTTGAAGCCAAAGTTGTGGTGGAAGGACAGACGACAGGTGAAATTCAACACGGTTTACTGGTATTTTTAGGTCTAGGCAAAGAAGATACTTTTGAAAAAGGCCAAAAGCTGATTGATAAGATTCTGAAATATCGAATTTTTGATGATGAACAAGGCAAAATGGGCTGGAATGTCAGCCAAGCCAATGGTGGACTGCTATTGGTCTCTCAATTTACGTTAATGGCACAAACCCAAAAAGGCTTACGTCCAGACTTTGGTCCAGCTATGCCGCCTTCAGAAGCCAAAGCGCTGTATGAACAATTGGTCGAGTATGCTCAACAACAGTTTAACCATGTCCAAACCGGGATTTTTGCCGCCGATATGAAAGTGCATCTGGTCAATGATGGTCCAGTGACTTTCAACCTAGAAGTCGAATAAATCATGGCAATAAAAAAACTCCCCAATGGGGAGTTTTTTTATGTCAGCTCATTTACTTACCTGTTTTTTCTTTAATAAAGGCACGAGCTTGACGAATTTTTTCTTTGACTGGTTTTGGCACTTTAGGTGGAATCAGTTTTGCAGCCTGGTTAAACCACACCAATAAGCTAAAGTCACCTTCCATTTTAATGCTGCCATCTTGCATACCCGTCATAAATGCCGTCGGATCACCTTTCAACAAAGTTTTAACACCTTGCTCGCTTGATGCAAACTGTAAAATAAAATCTGCTTTTTCTGGGCTACCTGCAACGGTATCAATCTTGCCACGATTCACAAGAATCTGACGGGCAAAACCTAAATCTGTACCAATCTGAATACGGAATTCACGGTCATGCACCAATTCAATAAACTTTGGGCTGGTGCGTGCCAATTGCTTCATACGTAACGCCAAACCTGCCACTAATAAATCCAGTGGATCAGTGCTTACATCAACGATAGGTAACTTAACCACAGGTAAAGAAGAAAGCTTCATGACAATTATGCCTACAGTATTATGATGAAAATTAAGACAACCGTATCCTAGCACAGTTGTAGAGCGGTCTGTAAAAGCTTTGTTGCAAAAAATTAGTACAAAAAAGGCATGCTGAGCATGCCTTTGATGTTGATCGAATTATTATAATTTATCTGCTAGAACATTGTTGCTGATCGTCCTTATAAACAGGTGTATGTTCAATATACTGGCGATTTGCCAGCTGTTTTTGTGCTTGTTTGTCTTCACGTAAAAGAATAAATGTAACCGTCATCATCGCGAGGCTCAAGGCGGTTAGGTAGCTATAAGCAACGGACATCTCGAACATGGTTTGCACACCAAAGCGCACCACTTCTAATAGTCCCCAGCACAGCATACCTGCCAACATAAAACCTAACCAACGACGATAAGGAGAAAAGAAAACAGCAATAACTGCGACAGCGATTAAGCCAAATCCAACCAACATGGTGAAATTCGCTGCTTCCATAGAAACCTCCGTCTTAAAAAGGGTGATCTGTATCGTGTTCAGACCTCTATCTTGTTCTGTAATCTCTAACAGTACTTCGTGTTGCATTAACGTCTTTATGCATTATGGAGCGTTTTTTTTAGAAAAAAAGAGCCTGAAATTAACCTTACGACACAAGCTGTCGCAATATGCTTTTGTCATTACATTTTTAAAACATAGAAAAGTCCTGAATCTCCATATAGCATCAATTGCCGCGTGTCATTACAAAAAACTATGCCTCTTTTTTGCTGCAAAAAAACTTTTTTTGGAATTTTTTTATCGTTGTTTTTCTATACATTTAGACATAATTATGACGGATAAATGACGTACAAAAAATGAATAAGGCCGCTGAAAAAGCGACCCTATGTTGAAGCATTTTAGCATCGGTTTAGGCGCGATTTAAATCTTTGTCATGCATACCTAACAAGTACAAAACACCATCCAAACCAACACTGGAAATCGCTTGATTGGCATTTTGACGAACCAAAGGTTTAGCACGGAATGCAACACCTAGACCTGCAATTGAAAGCATCGGTAAGTCATTGGCACCATCACCAACAGCCATCGCCTGCTCTAGCGAAATGCCCATTTTCTCAGCCAATTGACGCAGTAACTCAGCTTTACGGGCACCATCCACAATCGCACCTTTCACCTCACCGGTCACGACACCATTTTCAACATCTAAAATGTTGGCATGTACTTCATCAATACCCAGCTTTGCCTGAAGATATTCAGCAAAATACTGAAACCCTCCTGAAAGGATTGCGGTTTTATAACCTAAGGCTTTAAGCGTTGAAATGAGGCGCTCTGCCCCTTCGGTTACCGTCAACCGTTCCGCAATCTTTGGCAGCACCGAAGCATCTAAGCCTTTTAATAACGCCACACGGGCACGGAAGCTTTGCTGGAAATCAAGCTCGCCCAGCATGGCACGCTCAGTAATTTCAGCTACTTGTGCACCGACACCTGCTTCTAACGCCAACTCATCAATGACTTCTTGCTCGATCAAGGTCGAATCCATATCAAAGCATACCAAGCGACGATTACGGCGATACGCATTGTCTTCCTGCACGGCCACATCAATATTCAACTCACCCGATAAACTCAGGCAGGCTGCACGCATTGCCTGTGCATCCAGCATCTGTCCACTTAAACCAAATTGAACACAGGCACGGCGTGGAAATGGGCTTTCCGCATCAAGTTCTAAACGCCCTGATAAGCGGGTGACTGTTTCAATATTAAAGCCCTGACTCGACACAATTTTTGTCACTGCTTGCAGATGTGCAGCGGTCAGTTCTGGTGCAAGTGCAGTCACGATATAACGTGTTCGCCCACCTTCACTCACCCATTGATCATATTCTGCGTTGGAGATTGGTTTAAATCGCACAGTTAGGCCAATATCATGTGCTAAAATCAGAATCTCTTTCATTGCTAATGCTGTTGCGGTCTCATTATCCGATGCAACAACGATCCCGAGGGTCAGTTGATTATGGATAACCGCCTGACCGACATCGAGAATTTGCAAAGAATGTACGGATAGTACCTGCATTAATCGAGTAAACTGATTCGGTTGATCTGGTCCTAGAAAGGATATAAGAATGATTTCTCGCATGAATTGACTCGTGGTTGAGCGACAACTATTGTAAGAATCATAACATAACCCATGAATCTATTTGCCTTGGAAGTTTAACTTGAATGCGCCTCGCCAAGGGCTATTTGCTAGCCTACTGATCGTAAGTTTTGCATTGCATACCTTTTTATTGGTGATTGCAACGACACATCAACTCAATGAAAACCGCGCTAGCCAAGGACAACTGATGACCAGTCAGTTAGTGGCAGATAGTCTTGCAGAGTTGGAACCAGCCAATACCGTTTCACTGGCCTTGGTGGCAAATCGTTATGCCACCAATCCAAGTGTTGCCTCTATTCGGATCTTGGACGCCAATAAACAAGTGCTTGCAACCAGCGGCATGGCCAAAACTCGCCAAGGTGAAGTGTTTGTTCGTGATGCGCTACAAAATGAAAAGAAAGTGGGTACTGTTGAAATTACCTTAATCCAGCCGAGTATCGGTGAGATTTTACGGACTCAATGGTTGGCTATTTTAGTTTCTTTATTTATTCATGGCTTAATCTGGTTGGCTTATCGTGCGATTGCACGTCCAACCCGCAGTGAATACTTGGCACGCATCAATCAAGAAAACCACCTCAAGCATGAAATTCAGCGTTTAACCCAAGCATTGGCCTTGGAAAAGCAAAATACCGTGACCTTGGTTGCTCAGGCACAACAACAAGCAAAAGCCCAACCAAGCAAGCCACGTGTTGAAAAAAGTCCAATCGAGTCAGCACAATTGGATGATCAAGCTCTAGCGCTCAACATTCAGTTTTATGATCCGAAGCAATTACTAAGCAGTGTCAATCAATCTGTTTCTGTCCCCTATTTCAAGCTGTGCCAATTGTTCTTAGATAAAAGTATTGCGCTCTGTGCCAAGCATTACCAAATTGATCCTGCTCAAATTCAAGTGGTACAGGAATTTAATGCGGAAGGCGCAACTCTGGCAACCAGCTCGGAAAAATCACATGCACTGGAGTGTCTGATGATGGTCGGTGCGGTGTTCCAATTATTAGCAGATGTTCTGTATAAACGTTATCGTGAAGATAAACGCTTTGCGCTACAAACTCGTGGTGCAGTGGCAAGTGCGGTAGATGCCATGCAACTGGATGCCGTTGAAGCGGCAAAGCGCTTGGCGCAACATTTACATGCCAAAGAGGCAGCGTTGCATTTAAATCACGAGCAACTTAAAAACATTCAAAACTGTTATGAATTGGTGGCGATGCCAAATCCAAGCAATATCATGACGCGCCACGCGTTTATGATTAATGGTATGAATGAGGAATGTGCAACCCTTGCCCAAACGCTGCGTACCGAAATTTTAATGGGTAAAAAAGCCAAGGCATCGACAGAGTTTGAATAAATCACGGTTCGCGCAAGTGAACCGAATTACCTCAGCAGAAGGCTTTGTCTCAGGATAAAGCCTTCTGTTTTTTTATTTAGACCAGTCAATCTCAACCGGATAAAGACTCAAAGCTTTCTGATTAAATGGCAAACACGACTCTCAATAAAGTATGGCCTGATCAGTTTTTTAACCTGTCATGTTATTGATAAAGAAGCACAGGCGAAATTTTTTAAAATGCGGTAAACTATGCCAGATTTATCGAATACTAGTGCCTGAAAAGGCAGCATCAAAGGTGAAAGCGAATGCCGCTGAGTCGTGTTGAAGAGCTTGTCGCAGATATTCGTGCAGGCAAAATGGTTATCCTTATGGATGACGAAGATCGTGAAAATGAAGGTGACTTAGTCATCGCCGCAACGCATGTTCGTCCTGAAGATATTAACTTCATGATTACCCATGCACGTGGTTTGGTCTGCCTGACGCTCAGTCGTGATCGTTGTAAGCAACTCAACCTTCCTTTAATGGTTGATCAAAATGGTGCGCAACACGCAACCAACTTCACCCTTTCGATTGAAGCGGCAGAAGGCATCAGTACCGGTATCTCAGCCGCTGAACGTGCGCATACCATTCGTACCGCAGTGGCGGCACATGCCAAACCAAGTGATATCGTTCAACCGGGTCACATCTTCCCATTGATGGCACAACCGGGTGGTGTACTACACCGTGCAGGTCATACCGAAGCAGGTTGTGATCTCACCCGTTTAGCAGGTTTAGAGCCAGCCTCTGTCATCTGTGAAATTATTAATGATGACGGTACAATGGCACGTCGTCCCGATCTAGAAGTGTTTGCAGAAAAACACGGCTTAAAAATCGGAACCATTGCAGATCTGATCCATTATCGCATGACCAATGAGCAAACCGTTGAACGTTTGTCTCAAGAAAGCATCGAGACAGAATACGGCGCATTTGAACTGTATAAGTACCGTGAAATCGGTAATCCAGATATTCACATTGCCTTAGTTAAAGGTGATCCGAAACAAGGCGTGACCACTGTTCGTGTACATGGTTTCAGCCCGATTCGTGACTTATTGAAACTCAATAAAGCCGATGGTTCGTCTGCTTGGAATTTAGATCTTGCAATGAAAACCATTGCTGCCAGTGATCGTGGTGTGTTGGTGTGGATTGGTCAGGATCACCTAGAAGACCTAGGCCCTGCACTCAACAGCTTAAACCAGCCAAAACCATTGAAATCCAATGCAGCACTTTCTCATCAATATCAGACCATTGGTGTCGGTGCACAGATTTTACGCGATTTAGGTGTTGAGAAAATGAAGTTGTTGAGTTCTCCACTTCGTTTCAATGCCTTATCTGGTTTTAATTTAGAGGTAGTGGAATACATCACTGCCGATCAAATCACAGCAAAATAATCGAGGTTGCTATGGCAATTCGCCGAATTGAAGGTTTATTACATCTCGCAAGCGAAGGTCGTTATGCGATCTTAGTGGGTCGTTTCAACAGCTTCGTGGTTGAACATTTACTCGAAGGTGCGATCGATACATTGAAACGCCACGGTGTTGCAGAAGAAGCGATCACTGTGATCCATGCACCAGGTGCATGGGAACTGCCGATCGTTGCAAAAAAATTAGCGGCTTCAAATCAATTTGATGCCATCATTGCATTAGGTGCAGTGATCCGTGGTAGCACACCACATTTTGATTTTGTTGCAGGTGAATGTGCAAAAGGTTTAGGTGTAGTTGCACTTGAAAGCACAATGCCTGTGATCAATGGTGTCTTAACCACAGACAGCATTGAACAAGCAATTGAACGTTCTGGTACGAAAGCAGGTAACAAAGGTAGCGAAGCTGCATTGACTGCAATCGAAATGGTTAACTTATTAAAGGCAATTTAAAGCATGTCGCAAACACTTCAGGCCGCTTATGCAGCGAAACGCAAAGCACGTCGTTTTGCTGTACAAGGGATTTATGAATGGCAAATGAGTCATAACCCAGTTCATGAAATTGAAGCACGCACGCGTGTTGAAAATGCCATGCACAAAGTTGACCTTAACTATTACCATGAATTGCTCACTCAAGTGGTTGCTCAACATGAAGCTTTAGATGAGTTACTCATCCCTGTACTTGACCGTGAGTTAAATGCCCTGGATGGCGTAGAACTTGCAACCTTACGACTGGGTGCATATGAACTCCGAGATCACCTCGAAGTGCCGTACCGCGTTGTACTTGATGAAGCGATTGAGCTAGCTAAACACTTTGGTGGTGCAGACAGCCACAAATACATCAATGGTGTATTAGACCGTCTTTCATCGAAGCTGCGTGAAGCTGAAAAACAGCAAGCAAAATAATAGGCTTGTGTTAGATGGCTGAGTTTTCAATTATTGAGCATTACTTTAAACGTACATCCAATACCGATGTCAGTTTAGGCATCGGTGATGACTCGGCCATCGTTACTCCCCCTCCTTCGCAGCAACTGGTGATCTGTGCAGATACACTGGTCGCTGGTCGCCATTTCCCCTTAGACACCGCTGCCCATGCCATCGGCTGGAAAAGTGTCGCAGTCAATTTATCGGATTTGGCGGCAATGGGTGCAAAACCCCACAGCATTTTACTCGCCTTGAGTCTTCCTGCAGTTGATCATGACTGGCTGGCTGGCTTTAGTCAGGGCATATTTGATTGCTGTGATCAATTTGGCGTGAGTCTGATTGGGGGCGACACCACCCAAAGTACCCAATTGACCATCAGTGTGACCGCCTTAGGTTGGATTGAACACGGTCAGGCCATTACCCGTGCAGGTGCTCAGGTCGGTGACTATATCTGTGTCAGCGGCCAAATTGGCGATGCTGCGTTTGGATTACAACATCTTGGCCATGCTTTGCAACAGCGCCTTGATTATCCAACCCCACGTTGTCAACTGGGCCAACAGCTGAAGGGGTTGGCTAGTAGTATGATTGATGTGTCTGATGGACTTGCCCAAGACCTTGGGCATATTCTGAAAGCCTCTCAGGTGGGTGCAAGCTTACAGCTTGAGCAACTTCCGTTAGATCCATCACTGAAACAACTAGATTTGCAACAAGCTTGGCATTATGCGCTTGCAGGTGGCGATGATTACGAATTATGCTTTACGATATCACCGCAAAACTTTAAACAACTGTCGCAACAACAATTAGATGTTCCGCTTACAATAATCGGCGAAATTACCCAACAAACTGGATTGTTATTTAAGTATATGGGCAAAGCACACCCATTACATGTTCATGGATACCAACACTTTGCATAAACCTCCCATTCACTTTAACCAAATGACTTGGTTCGACCGTTTCATCGTGTTCTGCGGTGTCGGTTTTGGTTCTGGTTTAGCACCCAAAGCCCCTGGAACCTTTGGTTCTGCCTTTGCACTGTTATTTACGCCGCTATGGCTCTATCTCGGTCTATTGGCCAGTATCGTCGTGGTTGTTTTAATGTCTTTGATTGGCATTTATATCTGTGGACATACCGCTAAAGTCATCAATGTGCATGACGATGGTCGTATTGTCTGGGATGAGTTTGCAGGACAATCTATTACCCTCCTGCCTTTGCTCTATTTACAGCAAATGAATTGGCTATGGGTCATTGTCGGCTTCATCTTATTCCGTATATTTGATGTCTGGAAACCATTCCCAATTAGCTGGGCTGACCAAAAAGTGTCTGGCGGCTTAGGGATTATGCTGGATGATATCATTGCTGGTCTTTGGGCAGCACTCTGTATTCTTATTTTTCATTTTTATCTTTTGACTTAAGCCACTATTAGAGTTAGTTATGTCAACAACTGTTATTATTCTTG